>FWWL01003602.1_pt1 | contig 26366 bp, 29 predicted proteins | sample 2228331 | NCBI WGS metagenome assembly FWWL01 (sample SAMEA103939775, study PRJEB20133) | metagenome
CTCTCCCTGACCAATCCCAAGGTTAAGCACATTACCCTCTCCATAACCATATTCACCATAATTTTTTTTGTAAAATTCAATTGTAGGATAAAATCCCTTTTTCTCATCCTGTAAGTCAATATCTGTTTTATCAAAAATTTTTAGTTTTTCTAAGTATTCAAGAAATTTTTTAAGACCTATTCTTCTTGAAATTTCATAAAAATAAACATCACAAGAAACCTCAATTGCCTCAAAAAAATTAACTTTTCCGTGTCCTTCCTCTTTCCAGTCCTTAAATATCCTATTCCCCAGTTTATATTCTCCCTTACAGTAAATAAAATCATTTGTATCAATTATTTTTTCTTCAAGAGCAATTAAAGAGGTGATTACTTTGAAAATACTTCCGGGTGGATAAAGCCCCTGCACTCCCCTGTTTAAAAAGGGTCTAAGAGTATCCTCAAGAAGTTTTAAAATCTCATCTTTTTCTCTTTTACTTATCAAAAAATTTAAATCAAAGGAGGGTTTTGAGTAAAGAGCAAGAACTTCACCGCTTTTGGGGTTAAAAACAATACATGCCCCTTTTTTATAAGCTTCAAATAGGGAATCAATGAATTTTCCTAATTCAATATCAAGGGATAGAATTATATCTTTTCCATCAACAGGTTCAATTGGAGGTCTTGTTTCCTTTAAATAAATTTTTCCAAATGCATCTATTAAAAAAAATCTGTAACCATCTTTACCCCTTAAAATTTCATCATAGAATTTTTCTATTCCTGATTTACCTATTCTTAAAAGCCTGTCAATTCCTTTTTCTATTTCTTCATCTGAGGGAAGTCCTGTAAATCCTATGGTTTGGGCATAAATATTTTTAAAGGGATAAAACCTGTAAGGAAAGGCATATACATTGAAAATTTTTGAGGAATCAGGGTCTTCAAGATAATTAACAATCTCCTCAAAGCTTGCGTCCTCCATAAATATCTTGTCTTCCCTTGAGAGTCTAAAACCAGTTCTAAGGTAAGCAAGAATTCTTTCCTTTCTGTCAAGAATTTTTCCCCTTTTTGAAAATATTCTTATTTTTTTTGACCTTATTTGAGTGGCTTTTTCCTCATAAAATTCACCTTTTAACACCTGCATTTCAAAGATTTTAAATAGAAAAAGAATTGTTACAAAATAAAGCAAAAACTTCAGAATTCTACTTTCAAAATTTTTTTCCATGGAATGCTTTCAATTATAAAAAATGTTAGAAGTGAAATAATAAATACTTTAAAACCTCTTTGAATTAAAAGGGGTAAAAAGAAAATTAAATCTCTTAAAAACCTCATAAAAGGAATAAAAAAATTAATTTTATTATAAAGATAAGAATATAAAAGATAGCTTAAAAGAAGAAAAAATGTTAGAGGGAAATTAAAGAAATAATCATTAAAAACGCCAAACAGAAAAAGATAAATAAAATTAAGTGTTTTTATTTTTTTTAAAATAATAAGGAAAATTATAATATAGGGGATGTCAATTAAAAGCTCCGGAAGGAAAATCCTTGTAAAAGGGAGAAGAAAAAAAATGTTAAAAAGAAAAAGTATAAGAAAAATCATGGTTTTGGAGGAACTGTATAATAGAATCCGTAAATTTCAGGATTCCAAAGGGGATTTACATAAATTTCATAAAATATTTCACCTTTATTTTTCGAAATACTATCAACAATAAAAGCAGGAATTCCCTTGGGGAAATTTTCTGTTAAACCTGAGGTGTAAAGGGTATCACCTTTTTTAATTTCAGCCCATATGGGATAAAAATTGAGAAGTCCCTTTTTCTCACCTGTTCCCTGATAAAGGGATAAAATATTATATTTTGAAATAAGGGAGCATTTAAAGTCATTATCAAAGATTGTTCTTACCGTGAGGAGATTTCCATTTTTATCTATAACCTTACCAACAAGTGCACCCTGACTAACAACAACATCTCCTTTTTCTCCTTCACCTTTTAAAATAATTTTTTCTGGATAAGGGAATTTATCATAATAGATAGGAAAATTGACAAAAAGGGGGATTTTTTCTTTTAAACGAAAAAAATTTTCTTTTATTTCAATCTTTTCATTTCTTATATATAAAAGGGAATTTATTTCATAAGAAAGGTAAAAGTAGGGATAATAAATTAAGCTCTCAATTTTTTCATCTATTTTTTTTCTTAAATTTTTTTGATAGAGAAAAAGTGAAATAAATAAAAGAAAAAATGCTATATACTTTTTATTCAATAATTTTTCTTTTTTCTTTTAAAAGAATCTTTTCATAAATTCCGAGGTTATCAAGAATTTTACCCGCACCTCTTACTACACATGTTCTTGGATCTTCTGCAATTCTCACAGGAAGCCCTGATGCTTCCTGTATTAAAATATCAATATTTTTAAGAAGTGCTCCACCACCTGTCAAATGTATTCCTCTGTCAACTATGTCAGATAAAAGCTCAGGAGGTGTTCTATCAAGTGCTTTTTTTGTGGCATCAATTATATGTAAAAGTGGCTCTTTTAAAGCCTCTCTCACCTCTGAAGAGGTTATTTTTAAAGTTCGTGGAATACCTTTTACCATATCTCTTCCTCTTATCTCCATTTCCTTTTCCTCATTAAGGAGTAAAAGGTCCCCTATTTCCATTTTAATTTTTTCTGCAGTTTGTTCTCCTATGAGTACATTGTATTTTCTCTTAACATATTCAACAATTGCTTCATCCATTTCATCACCTGCTGTCCTTATTGAAACATTTGATACAATTCCACCCAGGGCAATAACAGCAATTTCTGTTGTTCCGCCTCCTATGTCAATAACCATATTTCCTGTTGGCTCAAAAATTGGAAGTCCTATTCCCACGGCAGCAGCAATTGGTTCTGAAACAAGATAAACTTCCCTTGCTCCTGCCTGAATTGCAGAATCTTTTACTGCCCTCATCTCAACCTCTGTTATACCGGAAGGAACACATATAAGAACCTTTGGATGAAGAAAAAGGGATTTTTTTGTAACCTTTGTTATAAAATAGTGAAGCATTTCTTGAACTAAGGCAAAATCAGCTATAACTCCATCCTTCATAGGCCTTTTTGCAAGAATTTCTGAAGGGGTTTTTCCTAACATTTTCTTTGCTTCCTCACCAACTGCAATTACCTTTCCAGTTTCCTTATCTACTGCTACAACTGAGGGTTCATCAAGAACAATACCTTTTTCTTTAAGATAAATAAGAGTTGTAGCGGTTCCAAGGTCAACCGCCACCTCATTACCTAAAAATACATTAAAAAACCTGAAAATATTTTTCATCCTTTAATCTTTTTATTATAAAATCAATAATTTTCCCCAAATTTTTCCCTTAAAACTGTTTTTATTCTTGCTATATCCTTTCTTACCTTTCTTATTTCCATTGGATTTTCAATGTTTCCAAGCCCTTTTTTTGTTCTTAATTCAAATAATTTCTCCTTTAATTCCTTTAAAATTCTTAAAAGCTCCTCTTTATCAAGTTCTCTTAATTCTGATGCCTTCATACCCCTCCCTCCTTATAGCTTACAAATCTTGTTTTGATAGGAAGTTTATGTGATGCAAGCCGAAAAGCTTCTCTTGCGTCTTTTTCAGAAACACCCGCGAGCTCAAACATAATTCTTCCTCTTTTTACAACTGCCACATAGTGGTCAACATTTCCCTTACCTTTACCCATCCTCGTCTCAGCAGGTTTTTTTGTAACAGGTTTGTCAGGAAAAATTCTTATCCATAACTTCCCACCCTTTTTAAGACACTTTCCGATGGCAAGTCTGCAAGATTCTATCTGATTTGCAGTAATCCAGGCAGACTCAAGGGCTTTAAGTCCATATTCACCAAAGGCAAGGTGTGAACCCGAGGTTGCTTTACCCTTTCTTCTTCCCCTGTGCTGTTTTCTGAATTTCATTCTTTTAGGCTGTAACATTTTTAAACCTCCTCAATTTCAGGTTTTTCAAGAATATCACCCTTATAAATCCATACCTTAACTCCTATTGTTCCATACCTTGTGAAAGCAGTTGCAAATCCATAATCAATATCTGCCCTTATTGTCTGAAGTGGAACCCTACCCTGCATATATCCTTCCTTTCTTGCAATTTCTGCACCAGCAATTCTTCCCTTACACTGGAGTTTTATTCCCTTAGCACCCATCCTCACTGCCTGAGACACAGCCCTTTTCATTGCCCTTCGGTGGGAAACCTGCTGTTCAATCCTCCTTGCTATATCCTCTGCCACAAGTTGAGAATCAAGTTCAGGAACCCTTATTTCCTGAACATGTATCGCGATACTTTCATTTTTTAAAAGCCTTGAAAGTTCTTTTTTAACAAGCTCAATTTCCTTTCCCTTTTGACCTATAACCATTCCAGGAGAAGCGGTATGAATTGTTACAGTAACCTGCTCACCAGCTCTATCAATAATTATATCGGAAATTCTGGCATTCTTGTATCTTTCTTTTAGATAATCTCTTATTTTTAAATCCTCTTCCAAATACTTAACATATTCACCCTTTCTGTCAGCAAACCAGTGTCCCTTCCAATCCTTGTGAACACCGAGCCTAAAACCATAAGGATGAACCTTTTGTCCCATTATTTTACCTCCTCCACTATGATAGTAAAATGTGCTGTATGTCTTTTTATTATTGCAGGAACCCCTCTGAATCCTGGTCTTAGAATTCTCCAGCTTGGACCTCTATCAACCTTGCATACTTTGATTCTTAATTTTGAAAAGTCAATGTCTTCAAATTTAATTTTACTTTTTATTGCCCAGGAATTACAGGCAGACTGTATAGCTTTATATAAGAGTTTTGCAGGCTTGTGAGGAAGAAAATATAAAAGATCTAAAGCCTCCTTAACTGTTTTTCCTCTAACAAGCTCACATACCCTTTTAGACTTTTTAAAGGATGTTCTTAAATACTTAATTCTTGCAACACCTTCCATTATTTTTTACCCTCTTTTTCCTTTTGTCCTTTATGTCCCCTGAAGGTTCTTGTAGGAGCAAATTCCCCCAACTTGTGCCCCACCATTAACTCTGTAATATAAACGGGTATAAATTTTTTGCCATTATGAACAGCAATTGTTAAACCAACCATCTCAGGAATTATTGTGCTTCTTCGTGAATAAGTATTTATTGGGGTATTATCTCCCGTCTGTTTCATCCTAAGAACCTTTTTCAGAAGTTTTGGGTCAACATAAACACCTTTTTTCCTTGACCTTGGCATAATTATTTTCTCCTTTTAATAATAAATTTGCTTGTTGTTTTTCTTGGATTCCTTGTTTTCTTACCTCTTGTTATTTTACCCCAGGGTGTTTTTGGTATCTTGCCTTTTGTTCTTCCTTCTCCTCCACCATGTGGATGGTCCACAGGATTCATTGCTGTTCCTCTAACATGTGGTCTTCTTCCAAGCCATCTTTTTCTTCCAGCCTTTCCAATAACTATGTTTTCATTATCAAGATTTGAAACCCTTCCTATGGTTGCAAGACATTTAAGATTTATAAGCCTCACCTCACCAGAGGGAAGCTGGACATGAGCATAATTTCCTTCCTTTGCAAGTATAATAGCAGCTGTTCCTGCAGACCTTACAATCTGACCACCCTTTCCAGGCACAAGCTCAATATTGTGAATTTCCATTCCCTCCGGAATCTCAGATAAAGGAAGGGCATTACCAAGCTTTAAAGGTGAACCAGAACCTGATACAATCTCATCTCCCACCTTTAATCCCTCCGGTGCAATTATATACCTTTTTTCCCCGTCTTTATAAGCTAAAAGAGCAATCCTTGCTGTTCTGTTAGGGTCATATTCAATACTTAAAACTTTAGCAGGTATTCCAAACTTTTCCCTTTTAAAATCAATAATACGATACAACCTCTTGTGCCCGCCTCCCCTGAATCTAACTGTTTTTCTTCCCTTATTATTCCTTCCTCCTGTCTTTTTCAAAGGTTCTGTTAAACTTTTTGCAGGCTCAGTTTTTGTAATTTCTTCAAAGGTATAACCTGTCATAAACCTTCTTGAAGGGGTATAAGGTCTATATCTTTTAATACCCATTTTCACCTCCTATACACCCTCATAAAGGGCAATAGTGTCTCCTTCCTTTAATTCCACATACGCTTTTTTCCAGGCGGAAGTTCTTCCATATAACCTGTGTCTTAACCTTTTAGGTTTTGGTTTAACATTTAAAACTTTAACCTTTACAACTTTTACCTTATAAAGATTTTCAATAGCCCATTTTATTTCCTTTTTGTTTGAATTTTTTGCAACCTTAAAAACATACTGATTATACTTTTCCCTGAGAAAGGCTCCCTTTTCAGTGATAACAGGGGCAATTATTATATCATATGGACTTTTATTCACTTTTTTAACCTCCCCTTAATTTTAAAAACTCATCAAGTCCTTTATTTGAAAACAAAACATAGTGAGAGTTTAGAATTTGATAAGCATTTACATCAACTGCCCTTGAATAACCCACTTTTTCAAGGTTTCTGAAAGCATAAAATTTGTCTCTTTCATCTTCTGAAAGCAGTATAATAACCTTATTTCCTGAGAGTCCAAGATTATCAAGAACTTTTTTCCCTTCTTTTGTTTTTGGTTCAATTTCTTTAATTCCTTCTATTATTTTAATTCTATTTTCTTTTGCCCTATCACTTAATGCTATAAAAAGAGCCTTTATTCTTGCCTTATAAGGCATTTTTATTGAAAAATCCCTTGGTTTTGGCCCAAAAACAACTCCTCCCTTTCTCCATAAAGGTGACCTTATTGAACCATGTCTTGCTCTTCCTGTGTGTTTTTGGGGCCAAGGTTTTCTTCCACCACCGCTAACTTCACCTCTTGTCTTTGTAGATGCTGTTCCTTTTCTTCTTCTTGAAAGATAATACTTTACAGCAAGCCAGAGCAAATGAATATTTGGCTTTAATCCAAAAATATTCTCTGGCAGTTCCCTTTCTCCAATTTCCTTTCCAGAAATATCAAAAATCTTAACCTTCATTTTGCCTTTAATTTTAACCTTTTTGGGCTTCTTATTATAATAGCACTTCCCCTTGGACCAGGAACAGAACCTTTCAGACCTATTATTTTATTTTCAGCATCAACATAAATAACAGTGAGGTTATGTATAGTTTTTCTTTCATTACCGTAATGTCCTGCCATCTTTTTGCCCTTCCATACTCTTCCAGGGTCTGTTGTCTGTCCTATTGAGCCCGGTCTTCTATGGGATTTAGAACCATGAGAAGCAGGTCCTCCTCTAAAATTCCACCTCTTCATTACACCAGCAAATCCTCTTCCCTTTGTATATCCTATAACATCCACCTTTTCACCCACTTCAAAAATAGAAGGACTTAATTCTTTACCAGGTTTAAAAATCTCAGGGTCAAATTCACCTTTTATTTCTTTTATTATTGTGGGATACTCCTCCCTTTCTCCGAATACTTTAAGAAATTGAAAGAGAATGGGTTTTTTTATTTTATTTTTTTTCTTTCTTCCCATGCAAAGACTGACTGCGGAATATCCATCCTTTTCAGGGGTTCTGCGAGCAAGGACATAAACATTTTCCACATGAAGAAGGGTGCAAGGATGTACCTCATCTTTATATGGGATCTGGGTCATACCAATTTTTTTCGCAAGCAGCGCCTTCATTTTTCAACACTTACCTCAATTTTAACATCAACTCCTGCTGGAAGGTCAAGTTTTGAAAGTTTCTCCACAGTCTCCTGTGTAGGATTTATAATTTCAATTAATCTTTTATGAATAGAATAAAAAAATTGTTCCCTTGACCTTTTGTGAACATGAGGACTTCTTATCACACTTATAAGCATCCTTTTTGTGGGCAAAGGTACAGGTCCCTTTACATCCGCTCCAGTTCCTCTTGCTGTGAGTGCAATCCTTTTTGCGGACTTTTCAATAAGTCTTGGGTCATAACTTTTAAGCTTAATTCTTATCTTCTCGGTAAAGGGCATAACTCACCTTTTATTCTATTATATGGGTTATCACACCAGCACCCACTGTCCTTCCACCTTCCCTGATAGCAAACCTTAGCTCCTTTTCAAGAGCTACAGGATACATAAGCTCAACCGTAAGGTTTATATGGTCACCAGGCATAACCATCTCTACTCCTTCAGGAAGTTCAATTGTCCCTGTAACATCTGTTGTTCTAAAATAAAATTGAGGCTTATACCCTTTAAAGAAGGGAGTATGTCTCCCGCCTTCCTCCTTTGTTAAAACATAAACCTCAGCCTTAAATTTTGTATGGGGTGTAATTGATCCAGGTTTTGCAAGAACCATACCTCTTTCAACCTCATCTTTTCCAACACCTCTTAAAAGAATTCCAACATTATCCCCAGCTCTTGCTTCATCAAGAACTTTTCTAAACATTTCAACAGAAGTCGCAACTGTTCTCCTTGTGGGACCAAATCCCACTATCTCAATCTCTTCACCGGGTTTTAAAATTCCCCTTTCAACCCTTCCAGTAACAACTGTTCCTCTCCCAGTAATTGAGAATACATCCTCTATTGCCATAAGGAAAGGTTTATCAATTTCCCTTAAAGGTTCAGGAATGTAATTATCCATTGCATCAAGAAGTTCCCATATTCTTCCACAGCTTTCGCATTCTCTTTTCCCACATCCACATTTTAAGACATTCAAAGCACTTCCCTTAATTACAGGAACCCCATCTCCAGGAAATTCATATTTATTCAAAAGGTCTCTTACTTCTTCTTCAACAAGTTCAACAATATCAGGGTCGTCAACCGCATCAGTTTTATTAATAAATACAACAATATAAGGAACATTAACCTGTCTTGCAAGTAGAACATGCTCTCTTGTTTGTGGCATCACTGAATCAACAGCAGAAACAACAAGAATTGAACCATCCATCTGTGCAGCACCTGTAATCATATTTTTAATATAGTCATGATGTCCAGGACAATCAATATGAGCATAATGTCTTTTTTCTGTCTCATATTCAACATGCGCAAGGTTAACTGTCAGAATTTTTGTTTCATCCCTCCTGAAAAGCTTAACATCAGCCTTTGCAACCTGCTCATAATCCATTTCCTGTGCAAGACCATATTTTGCAAGAACCTTTGTCATTGCAGAGGTAAGTGTTGTTTTTCCATGGTCAATATGACCAATTGTTCCTACATTAACATGCGGTTTTTTCCTTTCAAACTTTATTTTACTCATTTTATACTTTTTTTTCTTTTATCAGGGGCTTGAACCCAGAATAAAACATCCACCTCTTCCCTCTAAATGGGTTTTTTAAAAATATAATTTTAATATATAAATTCCTTTTTTTCAAGTTTTAAAGGTTTAAATTTTGAAACCTTCATCCATAAGCTTACCCTTCCTTTTGTATGGGACCTTAAAATTGTAGCATACCCGAAGGTGTTTTTAAGGGGCATCTCTGCCTTTATCTTAATCCAACCCGTAGCCTCATCTACTTTTTTTTCAACTATAACAGATTCTCTCTGCATCAGGTCCTGTATAACATTACCCATATATTCCTGAGGAACCATTATTTCAACATAAGAATAAGGTTCAAGAAGAATAGGATTTGCCTTCTTTATTGCTTCTTTCCCTGCCTCCTGTATCGCTAATCTTAAACCAATTGGGCTTGTTTTTTCAATATTATAAATCTTTTTAAGGTGAATTTTCACATTTATAAGTGGATAACCCGCAATCAGTCCAAATTCAAGAACTTCCTTTAAAGAAGAAAAGGCAACTTCCTTCATTTCTTCCGATATATTCAAGCTCTCTCCTATACTTACCTCATTCCTCATAGCATCTTCAAGGGGTGAAACCATAATATGAACCTTTCCGTAATGTTCCTCTCCGCCTATGGTCTTTTTAACCTCAAAGACTGCTTCTTGAGATTCCATAATACTTTCCCTGTAATGAACCTGTGGCTTTAATGCCCTGAAGTTCAAATTATATTCCCTTTTTAATCTATCAAGAATTATCTCAAGATGAAGCTCACCCATACCGGAGATTATTATCTGTCCTGATTCCTCGTCTACCTTTAATTTAAAGGTAGGGTCTTCTTCTACCATCCATTTTAACCTTTCTTCTAATTTTGAAAGGTCCTTTGCGGAAACAGGTTCAATTGCCTGTGAAACAACAGGTTCAGGAAAAAGCATTTCTTCATATATAATGGGCTTTTCAACTTCACATACCGTATCACCTGTTCTCACTTCTTTTGGTCCTACAATACCTATTATTTCACCACAAAATGCCTCCTTCAGTGCATTTCTTTTATCTGCGTGCAATCTATAGAGGCGTTGTACCCTTATAATTTCTTTTGTTCTCGGATTATAAATTTTCATTCCCTGTCTGAGTGTTCCTGAATATATTCTAAGATAACATAGTTTACCCATATCCTCAAAAATTTGAATTTTAAATATAACCCCGCTAAAAGGTTCCAGAGGGTCAGGTTTTATTATTATTTCACCCTCTTTTATGGGATTTTTACCCTTAATTTCTCCTCTGTCAAGGGGAGAGGGAAGATATAAACATATTCCATCCAGAAGGGGCTGAATCCCTTTGTTTTTAAGTGCGCTTCCTATAAAGATAGGTAAAAATTTTTTTTCAAGGGTTCCTTTTCTTATCAGAAAATTAAGTTTTTCAGGATTAACATATCCTCTTTCATAAAACTCATCTGCCACTTTTTCATCCATTTCTGAAAGGGTTATTATCATTTCCTCATAAAACTTTTGAGCCTCTTCCGGTAATATATCTATATCATAAACAGAGTAAAAAAGACCAAGTTCATCCTTATCCCAGAGAATCTTTTTATAGTTAACAAAATGATAAACACCTTTAAAATCTGATTCTGTTCCTATTGGCCATTCAAGGAGAAGGGGTTTTATTTTAAATTTTTTTTCTATTTGCTCTAAAACCCTTAAGTGGTCTGCTCCCTGTCTATCCATTTTATTTATGAAGGCAATTCTTGGAACTTTGAATTTTTCTGCTTGACGCCATATGGTTTCTGACTGTGGTTCAACTCCCTCTACCGCAGAAAAAATTACCACAAGCCCATCCAGTATCCTCATTGACCTTTCAACTTCTACTGTAAAATCCACATGACCAGGGGTATCAACAATATGAATGGTATATCCCTTCCATTCGCAGAAAGTTGCAGCTGCTGTAATGGTAATTCCTCTTTCTTTCTCCTGGATCATATAATCCATTGTGGCAGTTCCCTCATCTACCTCTCCCATTCTGTGAATTCTTTGAGTGTAAAAAAGAATGCGCTCAGTTACAGTTGTTTTACCTGCATCAATATGTGCGGCAAAACCAATATTACGGATTTTATTTAAATCCATAAAATTATAAAAGAAATAAAATTAAAGAATTTTCCTCTGAATTCTCCCCTTTCCCATTAAAATCTAAGGAAATCATTACCATCTGAAATGTGCAAAGGCTCTGTTAGCCTCTGCCATCTTATGGGTATTCTCTCTTGTTTTCACTGCTCCACCTTCGCCCTTTGAGGCATCTATGATCTCCCTTGCAAGTTTTTCAATCATTCCCCTTTCACTCCTTGCTCTTGCTGAACTTATTATCCATTTAATTGCAAGAGAAATTTGTCTTTTTGGTCTAACCTCAACAGGAACCTGATATGTTGCACCACCAACTCTTCTTGGTCTCACCTCTAACTGGGGTTTAACATTTTCTATTGCCCTTTCAAAAACCTTTATTCCTTCCTCTCCCACCAATTCCTCAATTTTTTTCATTGCTCCATAAAAAATCTTCATTGCCTTTGTTTTTTTACCATCCCACATTAAATTGTTTATGAATTTTGTAACAAGAGGTGAATTATATATAGGGTCAGGAGGAATTTTTCTTTCAGGTGCTCTTCTTCTTCTCATTTTTTATCCCTCCTTTTTCTTTCTTTTTGTTCCATATAAACTTCTTGAGCTTGCTCTTCCTTCAACACCTGCACAGTCATAAACACCTCTTAGGATATGATATTTAACACCAGGAAGGTCTTTAACTCTTCCACCCCTGACAAGCACAACAGAGTGTTCCTGAAGGTTATGTCCTTCGCCTGGAATGTAAGCAATAATCTCTCTTCCACTTGAGAGTCTAACTTTTGCAACCTTTCTTAATGCAGAATTCGGTTTTTTAGGATTTGTTGTATAAACACGTATACATACCCCTCTTTTCTGAGGGCATCCCTCAAGTGCAGGACTTTTTGATTTCCTTACTTTCGGTTTCCTCTTTTTTCTAACAAGCTGATTAATTGTAGGCATTTATAACCTTTTATTTAAAAAGGGATAGAACCTTTTAAAACATATTAATTATAATGTTAAAAGGATGAAAATTCAAATTTATTATGGCTGAATATGTAGAATATTTTGCCTTAAAAAATCTTAAAGAGGGGAAATATCCTCTTATTTTTTCTGGAGATGAAAAAGAATATAAATATTTTAAAAGGGGGAAAAATGATATTTTGCTTTGGGACCCTTATAAAGAACCCTTTGTTCTTAATGAATCAAAAAAGAAAGAATCCTTGTTTTTTGAAATTAAAAAAGGGAAATATTTAAGTCAAAGAAACTTTATCCAGCTTCTTATTAAATCAAACTATGAGGAATATGATAAGGTTTATTCTGAAAGAGAATTTGCAAGAAGGGGTTTTATAATTGATGTTTATTTTGAAGGGGAAGATTATCCCTTAAGGCTTGAATTTTTCGGGGATTATATAGATGAGATAAGAATATTTGACCCTGTATCCCAGAGGAAAATTGAAGAAAAAGAAAGTTTATATCTTTATATTCCTGAAGAGCTTGGAGATTTTTTTAAGGAAGAGCTTTTAAAGCCAGAGGATTTTTATTTTATAGAGGAGAAAAGTTTTATAAATAAAAGGACAGAGAGACTCAAAAAATTTTCCAAATTTTCAGATTTTATAGATTTTTTGAAAAGAGAAAAAAAGGAAATTTATTATGTAAGCAAGGAAACTTTCAGGTTTTCTTATTTAAAAAAGTTAATCCCTGAAATTAAATTTTTAAAGGGAGAAATATCAAAAAGCTTTGAGATATTTGATGAAGGAAGAATAATAATTTCAGAAAGGGATATTTATCCTGCCTTAGAAACTTCAAAGAAGTTTGTTTTACCCTTCAGGGAAGAAGGTTTTTTTGAGATAAGTCCGGGAGATATGGTTATTCATGAGGAGGAAGGTATATGTTCAATTAAGGGTTTCAAAAAATTAAAAGCAAAGGATTTAGAGATAGAGCATATAGAGCTTATTTTTAGGGAAAATCAGAAACTTTTTATTCCCTTCTGGGAAATATATAAAATTGAGAAATATTTTGGAAATAGGGAATTTACAGATTTTTCAACAAAAAGATGGGCGCATGAATTCGTAAGGATGAAAATAGAAATTCATGAATTTGCAAAAAAAATACTTGAACTTATGGCAAAGAGAAAGGCTTTAAAGGGCATTTCTTTTAAATTGAAAAAGGAAGAGGAAGATATTTTAAATGAGGTGATAGTTTCTTTCCCTTACACAGAAACTGATGACCAGAAGAGAGCATGGGAGGAGGTTAAAAAGGATATGGAGTCAGAAAAAAGAATGGATAGATTAATAATGGGAGATTCAGGTTTTGGAAAAACAGAAATTGCTTTAAGGGCAGCAGTGCTTTCTGTTTTAAAAGGTTTCCAGGTTCTTCTTCTTGCTCCCACAACCCCTTTGGTTTTACAGCATTACAGGAATTTTAAAGAAAGATTAAAAGAATTTCCCATAAATGTTGGAATGCTTTCAAGACTTTTAAAAAAAGAAGAAGAGAGGGAGGTTTTAAATAATTTAAAAGAGGGTAAAATTGATATTTTAATTGCTACTCATAGGGCTTTATCTCCTGATGTTATTTTTAAAAACCTTGGACTTTTAATAATAGATGAGGAGCAGAGGTTTGGGGTTGAGCATAAGGAGAAAATAAGATTTTTAAGGGATGAAGTTGATACCTTGATTTTATCAGCAACACCTATTCCAAGGACCCTTGCCCTTTCAATTTATGGAACAATTGATGTTTCAAGAATAAGAACTCCACCACTTGGAAGAAAGGAAAGCGAGATAATAATAGCACCTTACAGCATTGAAAGGGTAAAGGAGGCAATTGAAAAAGAGTTAAGGAGAAAAGGGCAAGTTATTTATGTTAGAAACAGAATAGAGCCTTTAAAGGAAATAAAATCAAAAATTGATATGCTTTTTCCTGCTGTAAAATGTGAGATACTTCATGGGAAAATGGATAAGAAAAAAATTGAAGATATTTTAGTATCTTTTATTCTTGGTGAAGTTGAAATTTTAATTACAACATCAATTCTTGAAATTGGAATGGATTTTGAAAATGCAAATACTTTAATAATTGAAAGACCTGACCTTTTTGGGCTTTCAGAGCTTTATGCTTTAAAAGGAAGGGTTGGAAGAAGGGATAGAAAATCCTATGTTTATATTCTTTTGCCTCATAAGTTAAGTGAAAGGGCAAGGGAAAGAATAAGGACAATAAAAAGATATAATTATCCTGGTTCAGGAGAAAAAGTCGCGCTTAAGGACCTTGAAATGAGAGGACCGGGTGAATTTTTCGGGAAAAAACAGAAGGGTTTTATAAGGAATTTCGGAATAGGTGTTTATATAAGGATGCTGGAGGAGGAGATTAAAAAATTGAGGGGTGAGAAAGTTATTAAAAGGATACCTGAGATAATTCCGTATACTTCCCTTTGTTTTCCTGATAACATTGAAGAGGAAGATAAAATTTATCTTGCAAGAAGTTTGTTTACAGCAGAGGAAGAGGTGGAAATAGAGTCTATAATTGAGGAATATAAAGATAAGTTTGGAAAACCTGATAATAAAATGGAGAAAATATTTAATCTTGCAAAAATGTTTTTAAAATCAAAAAAGGAGGGGAAAAATAAAATTAAAGTATTTGAAAATCTTATTTATGTTGAGTAGTTTATTAAAAATCTATTTCTATTTCTTTCAAAAAGGGTAAATTTTTATCTTTTTCAGATAAAAGGGGACTTTTAGAGGGCCAATCTATATTTATATCAGGGTCATTCCATCTTATTCCTCCGTCAAGTTCTTCTGAATATTCCTCTGAAACCTTATAAAGAACAATTGCAAGATTGCTTAAAACATAAAAACCATGGGCAAACCCTTCTGGTATAAAAAGCATATTTTTATTTTCCTCAGAGAGAATAACACTTACCCATTTTCCAAAGGTTTCTGAATCTTTTCTCAAATCAACAGCCACATCCATAATTTCACCTTTTATGCATCTTATAAGCTTTGCCTGTGCCTTTGGTTTTTTCTGAAAATGAAGCCCTCTTAAAACATTTTTATAAGAAAAAGATATGTTATCCTGCTTAAATTTAACCTTTATACCCTTTTTAAAAAAATCTGATTCCTTATATGATTCAATAAAATATCCCCTTTTATCCTCAAAACTTTTTGTTTTAATAAGATAAATGCCTTTTATATTTAATTCTTCAAATTCAAAGGGCATTAAAAAAGGATTTATTCTCCCAGTAATTTTAACCTTGCTTCTGTTCTCTTTAAGTAGTCCTTTGCCCTTTTATTATCCGGTTCCCATTTAAGAACCTCTTGAAGGAGTTTTTTTGCTTCCTTATAATTTCCTGCATTAAAAGCCTCAATTGCCTTATTAAGTGTTTTTTCAATTTCTGCTTTTGAGGGCTTTTTAGGTGCCTCTTCTTTTTTAACAACTTCTTTCTTTGGTGGAGGAGGCGCTGTAATTTTATTTTCAAGCTCTATAATTTTAGCCTTAGTTTCCTCATCTTCTGGTGATATTTCTAAAACTTCTTTTAAGTAAGTTATGGCGCTTTTATATTCTCCTTTTCTTTCATAATAAATTGCCCTTGATTTCAATTCTAAAATTCTGTTTTTGATTGCCTTTTCTACATTTAAAAGATGTTCTCTTGCGGTTTTACTCTGGGGATAAATTTTTAAGGCTTCCTCATAAGCTTTTTTTGCCTCTATCAATTTTCCTGCCCTGAATAAGGCATCTCCCTCTTTTATTTTTCTAAGAGCAATATCTCTTTTTAAAACTTTTGGTTTTAAGGCTATATTTACTTTGAGAGGTTTATCTTTTTTTACATTTATCTTTGCTTTTAGTTCTTTAAACTCAGGATGGATTATGGATACAAGATATGTGCCAGGCATAACATTAAAAGTAGTTATACCTTTTGCATCAGAAGGACTTGCTGGTATTTCTGTTTCAAGGAATTTGACTATCGTGCCCTGGAGAGGCTCTTTTGTTTCGCTGTTAAAAATTGTAAATGTTACAGGGACAGGCTTGACAGGGGGAATTATGAGCCTGCTTGTAATTGAAATTCCCACATTAAATCTGGGCTGAAACTGTGGATAGCCTTTAAAGAGAAAATGTTCTATTTTTTGCATTTCAATAACAAATTTGAATTTTTCTACATCAATGAAGGCTCCTAAATTGATGTCTCTTCCGTCTCCCTCCAGAGCAAGATGTAAGGAGGGGGTTAGAAGGAATTCAATTCCACTAAAAAGTCCGAAGGTAAAATATTCATGGGGAGTTTTAAGAAATTTATCAGTATTAAGGTATTTGCTTCTTGGACCATATCCTATAAATTCTCCTCTTCCGATTCCTATGTGGAGAATAAGGGAGGGATTTAGGTGTTTGCTTATAACTCCGTAGAAGGAAAAGAATTCAGGGCTTCTTAGGATATAGGAATTATCATCTGTGAAACCTCCTCCTTTTTCTGGATTTCCTCCCACTGAGGAAATGTATTTTTTCCAGGATAAATTTCTTAGTCCGAAAGAGATGCTTAAGGGGGAACCCTGTGCTTCTCTCATTATACATACTCCTGCATCAATACTTATTTCGTTTAATGTAAAGATATTAAGTCCTAAAAACCATTTACCTTTAAAGGATATTATGCCATTTAAGTCAAAATCACTTGGGTGAGGGTCATATTTTGATGCCAGGGAAAAGGAGGTTGATGTTCCGATTTGCCAGTATACAGGGTCTTCAGGGAGGTTTGCAGTTGGTAATTCAATGAGTGAGGAGGCTCTTAAAATTTGAAATATTATTAATAATTCAATCATTTATTTTTCCTCCCCTTTTTCTGGGTATAGAACCAATAAAATTTTAAGATAAAATTTAAAAATTTTCAAGTAGTAAATGCGAGGGGCGGGATTTGAACCCGCACGGGTTTTAGCCCATCAGATCCTAAATCTGACGCGTCTTCCTTTCCGCCACCCTCGCATCCTATTTATTTAATAACTCCTTAACCTCATCAATTTCAAGAAAAATTTCAACAAGCTCAGGGTCAAACTGCTTTCCAGCATTTTCAAGAAATTCTTTTTTTATAAGAAAAGGAGGCATTCTCTTTCTATAAGGTCTATCTGAATTCATGGCATCAAAGGAATCTGTTATTGTTATTATCCTTGCAATCAAAGGGATATTTTCTCCCTTTAAACCCATAGGATAACCCTTCCCATCCCACCTCTCATGATGATGCAAAACAGCTAAGTTTACCCCCTTCATTCCAGGAATCGGTTCTAATATCCTTACACCATGATGAACATGGGTTTTTATTATTTCATACTCCTCCTCAGTCAATTTTTCAGGTTTTTTTAATATACTGTCAGGTATTGCTATCTTACCTATGTCATGAAGAATTGCACCAAGTTCCACATTTCTTAGCTCCTCCCCTTTAAGCCCTATTTTTTTCGCAAGTAAAAGAGAAAGCTCTGTCACCCTATCCACATGACCTGAGGTATAAGGGTCTTTAGCCTCAACCGCATTTGCAAGGGATTTAATTGTCCCTTTGAAAAGGTCTTCAAGCTCCTTATAAAGAAAGGCATTCTGAAGACCAACCGCAGCAGAAGAAGAAATAAGGGACACAACTTCAATATCATTACTTGTAAATTCCCCCTTTTTCTTATTAATTGCTTCAATAACTCCTATTATTTTCCTCTGAACTATAAGGGGATAGGCAAGAAGGTTTTTTGTTTTAAAACCTGTTTTTCTGTCAATTTCAGGGTAAAATCTATTATCTCTTTTGGTATCATTTACAATAAGAGGTTTTTTATGATTAGCAACATAACCAACTATACCTTTTCCCCATTCTATCTCAATTGTTTTTAACTCCTTATCGCCTTTTGTAAATTCATAGAAGGAAATTTTCTTTTCCTTCTCATTGACCCTAAAAATAGAAACGACTTCCACATTTAAAATCCTTTTAATCTCTCTTATTATCTTTTTTATTATTTTTTCAATATCAGAAATTTCTGAAAAAAATTCCCCTGCTTTTTTAAGAATTTCAATTTTTCTTTCAAAGTCTCCCTTCATTTTACCATTTATAAAAGGCTTTAACTTTAATAATTCCCCTTTTAACTTTTACCTTGTAATTATACCATTCTTCAAGATAAGAGGTTGTTCCTGGTTCAACTGTTGTTATTAAAAATAATTTATTATTTTCAGGAAAAAATTTTCCCTTGCTTTCAGGAGTATCATAAAATTGTGGGTCAACAGGAATCCATCTGTTATTTATATAAACTTCAACCCATCTGTGAAAGGTAAAATCAAATCCATTTTCTCTTTCAAGGGTTGCTCCGATAAATCTTACTGGAATACCAGCAATTCTCATTAAAGAGGAGAAAAGGAAGGAGTATTCAGAGCAGGAACCGTGTCCCTGAAGGAGGGTTTTTTCTGCATCTTCCCATTTTCCGTCAATGTTATAATAAAGCACCTTTGAGATGGTATCAAGAACAAGTTTCATATATTCAAAATCATTTTCTGCTTTCTTTTTAAGTTTAAGTGATATCTCTTTAAGGCTCTGTGATTCAAGTTTTAAATAGGGGTCATCAGAGAGATATATATTAAAATCTTCTTCTTTATTTTTAAAAACTTTAAATCCATTAAAATCAAATTCTGCTTTTATTTCCATTTTAATTACTTTTTCTTCATAGTGATTAAGTTTTTCAATTTTGAAGTATGCAATTTTTTGTCCCCATTTTTCTTCAAGGATTTTTTGGGGTTCTGGGTGAAATTTTATATCAAGTATTTTCTGGTAATATATATCAGGGGGAATACTTACAAAAACCTCAATATCTTCTGAGAAAAAAAATTGATTTTCAACTATTAAAAAAAAGGTTATTTTTTTGATTATAGAATTAAAAATAAAAAAAATAAATATTAAATTCAATATATTTAATAATGCCGGAGGCGGGATTTGAACCCGCACGGGTTTAAAACCCACCGCCTCCTGAGGGCGGCGCGTCTGCCAAATTCCGCCACCCCGGCAAAATGGAGGTGGGGGGATTTGAACCCCCGTCCGGAAGGTTTCAGATACCGGGTCTACATGCTTAGCCTGCCTTTATTTTATACCTCCTCCCCGGGGCAGGCACCGTAAGGAGAAGGCTCCCCTTTTAAAAGTCCCCGGCTTAGAAAAAGGGGAAAAACCTTCACCGGGCAAGCTCCTCCTCTTCTCAAGGTTTTGCCCTGGCGAAGAGCTTTCCAGAGCAAACCCTGCCACCTTTAATCAGGCAGCGAGTGCGTATGAGTTGGCAGTTTTTTACGCGGGTTTTTTACAGGATTCCCGCCACCTGGCATGCCCCGGTTACCCTCAATCCCTTCCGTCAAACCCAATTTTCACCCCCTTTTATTTAATATAACCTAAAAAGTTTTCTTTTTCAATTAACTTAAATTATAGAAAGAAGTTCAAGAAATTTACTCCAAACATAACTAACACTCATATCCTTCATACATTTAAAATTAATTCCTTTGACACATATTAAAGGTTTCGGGGAATAGGCAAAACAGGGAGAACAGTCAAGTTCAAGAAAGCATATTTTATGTTTTACACCCCAAGGATAGAGCTTATAGGGAGAAGTAGGGCCAAAAAGGGCAAGAACTGGTATCCCTGAAGCAGCGGCAAGATGCATAAGACCTGAATCATTTGTTATAAACATTTTGCATTTTTTTATAATAGATGCCACCTCTCTTATACTTTTTTCTCTTACATATATTCCAAAATCAATATTTTTTTCAAGATATGTATTTACATCTTCATCATCTTTTGAGCCAAAGAATAAAAAAAAGCTTTTTTCAATTTTTTTTCTTATTCTTTTTAAAAGTTCTTCAAAATTTTTTATGTCCCATCTTTTTCCCTTGTGTCCTTTAAAGACACTTGAGCCCGCATGGATACCTATGAGAAATTTATCATCTATTTTATTTTCCTTTAAAAATTTCTCGGCTTCTTTAATTTCTTCCTCTTTTAAATAAATTTTCATTGGTGGAACTTCTTTAAAATCTATTTTCAAAAACTCTTTTAAAAGTTTTACATTTTCAAGAACATTGTGGAGTTTTTCCTCTTCTTTTATTCTTTTATTTTTTAAGAAATTTAGTTCCCTTATATTTCTAACTTTATAAGAATGTCCCAATCTATTTTTTGAGCCTGTTAAAAAGGAAAAAATGTTGTATTCTCTTCTATTTGTTGGGTAAAAATTTATAACATAATCAAATTTTTTTGGTCTTATATTTTTTAAGATATATATAAGACCACTAATTTTGTTTTCAAGAAGAGGATAATATAAAAGTTCATCAATGTTTGGATTATAAAGAAGGACATCTCTTGTGGAAGTAAACATAGTTAAAACAGTTATTTTTACATCCTTTAAATTTTTTTTAATGATTTCAAGAGCCGGTGTCATCATCAAGGTATCACCTATTCCATAAAGAGGAGTTACAAGAATTTTCAAGATTTCCTCCTTTTAATAATTTAAATTATAATTTAAAGGTGAAAACAAATGAATTTTTTAAAAAATTAACAAATTCAGAATTTGATATAATAAAGGAAATAATAGGAATAATTGAAAAAAATAAGATAGATTATTGTGTAATAGGTGGTATGGCAATGAATGCATACTGTGACCCCCTTTTAACCCTTGATTTTGATATTGTTGTTGAAAAGGACAAGTTAAAAGGCCTTAGAAAAATATTGAAAGATAAAGGATTCAAAATTAAAAGCTATCCTTTTACCTATGAAATAAAACATTCTTTTACTTTTAAAAGTATGGGCTTTTATGGATAAAATCAAGGGATGAAATAAAAAGAGAAAAGGATTTACTTGATATAAAAAGACTTTTAAAAAAATATCCTGAGCTTGAAAAAGTCCTAAAAGATACCTTCCCTTTTTTTTATGAGAAGATAAAGGAAAAAGGGAGCACCTAAAAGGGAGGTAAAGACTCCAACAGGTATTTCTGCTCCGCCAAAGAGCGTTCTTGATAAATTGTCACAGATTAAAAGTAGGATTGAACCTGTGAGAAGGGTATAAAATAAAATATTTTTATGTTTCCCTGATTTTGCGATTTTTCTTGCTATATGAGGAACTAAAAGACCTATAAATCCTATTATTCCTGCAATTGACACAATAGTTCCTGTTAAAAGGGAGATAAAAATTGAAAGAGTTATTCTTTCTCTTTTTATATTGATTCCCATTGAAATTGCTTCCTCTTCCGAAAGGAGCATTAAATCATATTTTCTTATATTAAAAAAAATGAAGATAACTGAGAGTATAAAAACTAAAAAGATTATAAAAAATTCTTTCCAGGTTACAAGGGAGAAGCTGCCGAAAAGCCAGAAGAAAATTTTTATTCTTTCTGAGGGAGATAGAAATATTAAAAGGGAAAGAATTCCTGAACATAAAAGGGAAAGGGCTATTCCTGAGAGCAAAAGGGTTTCCCTTTTTAAAAATCCGCTTTTAAGGGAAATTAAAATTACGATTAAAACAATGATTTGTGAGAAAATAAAGGCAAAAATCTGTGTACTGTATATAAAGGGAAAAATAAAGTTTTTTGCAAAAAAGGCACCAAGGGCTGCACCTGCTGATATTCCAAGGAGATAGGGTTCTGCAATTATGTTTTTAAAAAGTGTTTGAGAGAAAAGACCTGCTATTGAAAGAAGGGAGCCTGATAAAATTACAGTAAGTATTCTTGGGATTCTTATTTCAAAAATTATTGTTTTTTCAATAGTTTTGACAGGTCCTATAAAAATTGAAAAGAAACTTAAGAAAATTAAAAGGAAAAAAAGAAATAAAATTTTCTTTTTCAATTAATTTTTGAGAGAAATTCAAGTGCTTTTATTATTTTTGTTGATGGTCTTGAGAAATAATCCGGGTTTTGGACCTCATAAAATTTTTTTTCTTTTATTACTTTTAAATTTTCAAGGGGTGTGCCTTTTAAAATCTTTTCTGAATTTTTGAAATTGAAAATAACAATATCAGGTTCATTTTTAATAATTTTTTCAATAGAAACAATTTTGTAGCCTTCATAAAAATCTGTAATATTTTTAAAGCCAGCAAATTCAAGAAGGTCAGAAATAAAGGTATTTTTTCCAGGAGCCCATATACCATTTGTAAGGTCAAGAACAAATAAAATTTTTTTATCTTTTTTTATACTTTTAAAAATAAAAAGGCTATCAAGAAAATTTTTTAATTTTTCAAGTGCAATTTCGTGAGAATTAAATTCCTCTCCAAGAATTGAAAAAGTTTTTACAATATCCATTAAATTTTTATATTCAATATCAAGGATTTTTATATCTTTATTTTTGAAAAAATAAAGCTCTTCTTTTGGGATAAGTCCTGCTGATATTATATGTGTAGGTTTAAGATAAAGGATTTTTTCCTTTGAGATTTTCATTGAAGAAGAAAGAACAACTTCTGCTTTTATTTCCTCAGGGTCAAGATAGGTTTTTCCGACTATGTATTTATCAAGTTTTAAATAAATAAGAAAATCAGTAATACTGGGAGCAAGGGAGACAATACGGGGGCTCTCTGAAAAAAGAGCCCCCGTAATTAAAATTAAACTAAATATTTGCCTCAGCAAAAACATAAATCCTTCTTCTTTCAAGAGGATAACCAATTTGATATTCGTAAGGTTTATTATCAAGGTTAGTAACAATAAGGGAAAGGGTGAGATACATATTCAATCTAAAATTAAAGGAGATGTCGTGAAATACTATGCTTTTAACTTCTTTTTGGGTAAAAGTGTAAGGGTCAGGAGAAAGATGTGGTCCTATTATTCTTATCCTGTAATAGTAAGAAAGGTTCTTTAAATTCTGGCCAAGAAGGAAGGAAAAATTATAGGTGGGGATGAGCAAGAGATTTTTGATAGTATCTTGTTCTTCTTTTTTTCTTTCCCTATAAATTATGAAATTTAAATTGATGAGAATTTTTTCTGAGGAAAAATTTATTATTCCTTCAAATCCTGAAGTTTTTATTTTTTCAAGGTTCTGAGGTGTCCATACAAAGGAGGTATCCGGGGCCCATATTATGCCTTCTTTAAGTTCTCTTTGAAAATAAGAAAGTAAGAGATAGGATTTTTTCTCAAAAACTTTAAGACCACCTTCAATTTCGCTTGAATTTTCTGGTTTTAAATCAGGGTTTCCTTTTGCGAATCCGTCAAAGGGATAATATAGGTCAAAAAGATTTGGGGCTTTAAAGCCTTTTGAATAATTAAAATAAAAAGAGGCATTTTCATTGAAGATTAAAAGACCTGTTCTATAAACAAAGGGGCTTTTTGTTTTGAAGGCACCTTTTAATTCCTTTCCACCTTCAAAGTAGGGAATAATCTTTTTTAAGATTAAGTCAAGGGAAAAATAAGGGTATAATCTTTCATCTTCTGGTTTAACTGTATCTCCAAAAACTGTGCCTTTTAGATATTCTCTTTCATATTCAAAGCCGCCTCTTAATCTTAAAGCTTCAAGATTTAAAAATAAATCTCCAAAGAATCTGTTTGAGACATTTGAGGTTTTTGAAGGGAAAATTTCACTTACTATATCAATGTCTTCTTTTTTATACTGATAACCGATATTTAAATTTTCATTTCTGTATCTGATTCCTGTTAGAACAATTTCGTCATCTTCTCTTGTTGTTTCGGAGGTTATGTTTCCTATGTTGTTTTTTGAATAAAAGAGAATTGATTTAAGATTTTCATTTTCAAAGATATTTACAAATTGGGAGAGGTGGGCGTCTTTATTTTTTTCAGGAGGGATAGATGTGTAGTTGGAGTAATAAAAGTGGGAAAAAGGGAATGAAGCAGTTCCTGAAAATATTGTGGTTCTTAAATTACTTCCTCCTCCTTTTAGATTAAAACCTGATTTTCTTTCAAGTTTAAAATTGAGGGCTCCGCTTAAAGCACTTTCTCCATAAATTGAAGAGCCTGAGGAGGAAAGAATTTCAATTCTTGAAAGGGGTAAAAGAGATATGTAGGAAAGGTTAACTGTTCCTGAGCTTCTTGAGTTAAGTTTAAATCCTTCGATATATACACCTGTTTTTGAGGAGGAAAGGCCTCTTAAAAGTGCTGTATGGAGGTGGCCTGGGTATCCGTAACTGTTTATATTTATTGATGGGGTAAAGGAGAAATTTGTGAGAGCCGGGTCGAATTTGAAGGTGGAAAGAAGAAGGGAGTCAACATAATAGGAGGTTCCTTTTGCTGATAGAAAGTTTTCCGGGTATTTTGCAGATACTTCTATTGGTGGTATGGTATAGGTGGGAGTTTGGTTTAGAAGGATTATTATAAGTGTTTTAAGCATAAATGCCTCCCTTTTGGGTTTTCCCGGGTTGGGGATGAAACCCTATGAGTATGCCCTTTTCCCCCGGGGCTTTAGAGGCTCTGGGTCGGTCTCCCGACTTGGAACCTTCTTGGAAAAGGTTTTCCACCTTCCCAGGAGAAGGGCAAAAGCCTTGAGGGGCTTTTACCCTTTTTCCCAGTGGCGGGCTTTGCCCTGAAGACCTTTTCCTTCCCGGCTCCTTACGGTCGCGGGGGCGGTGTGGGATTTCCACCCACTTCCCGGCACCCAGAGCTTTTTATAATAATAACATAAAAAAAATTTAAAATCAAGTAAAATAAGAGTTATAATTTTTTTATGAAGAATTTTTTATTAAGTTTTTTTATGATTTATTTTTTATTTTGTGTAATTAAGGCTCCTTCTATATTGAGTCCTTTTCAAAAAGAGCTAATTGAATTTGAAAGAAAAGATAAAAGTTTATTTTTAAAAGGTATTATGGATGTGGAGGGTGTTTATAAGGATAGTTTTTCTCATTTTTTCAAAAGAAATAAATATGTATTATGGATTGATGTATATAATTTATCTCCTGAGACTTTAAAATTAAATGCTTTTCTTGAATTTAAGGGTGAAAAAATTTTTCCTTTAAGAAAAGAAAGGCTGATTAACAAGCTTGAATTTACAAGATCTACTGAAGTTAAGACTTTTATAGGAGGTTTTATAGGAGGGACATTTATTACAGCAATTTTTCTTTTTCCTTCTTCTTGGATTTTTAATCCTGAAGCAATTTTTTATCCTGAGGAAGCTAATGAAAGAGATTTTTTAATACCTCTTATAGGTGTAAGTATGGTATCTGGAGGGATTTTGGCAAATTTGGCTTTGGAAAAGATAAAAAAGGAAAGTGAGAAAAACATAGCTATATTAAAAAAATATTACAAGGAATTTGTAGAGCCGGGTAATTCAAGGATACTTTTTGTTTTTAATAAGTTGCCCTTTGAAAAGATTGTAGTTGAATATAAAGGAAAAGAGATAGAGGGGAAGTTTGAAATTTTAAAATGGTAGTAAAGTTTATTATTTTTTCGCAGCTTTTAATATCTACGGGCGGGCATATAAATAATTCTTTGTTTTTAGTGGGTATTTCAAGTATTTATGGTATTGGAGGGAATATTTTTTTAAAATCAAAAGAGAAAAAGGAAATGAGTGAATTTTTTTTCACATATTTGAGAGATTTAGGAGGAGAAAGGGAGAAGGTTAGGGGATGGGAGTTTGGTATGACATTATGGAGGGGGGTAAGTGGAGAGTATTACAGTAATGTTTATTATGGTTTTACAGGGAGGTTTTCAAATTATAGGCGTTATTATTATAGTTATGAAAGGGAGGTTTTTTTAGTAGCGAGTTTTTCAGGTCTTTTTAATATAAAGATAGATAAGTATGCTCTTGGGTTTAAGGGGAGTATAGGTTGGGTTATTCCTTATTCCCTTTTATTTTTTTTTTTTTTTATTCATTATGAGGTGGGAGCTATTTTTTACAGATTACCCGAATAATATAAATGTAGTGGCATTATTTATCACACAAAAAGTAGCGGTGCGATTTATCGCACATTTAAAATGTTTAATTTTTAAGTATTTCAGAGCCTAAATGTTAAATATAAATTGGTAAAGATGACACAGGAGAAGTGTATTTAAGAATATCAGGAGTTACTGATATTGCAGGAAATACACTTGATGCAAAACCAAAAACAATTGCAAAATTTATTTGAAAATGAAAAATGCTTTTTTATAAATTTATTTTAAACAGGAGGTTTAAAAATGAGGAAGTTAATTAAAGTATGTGCAGGTTTTATGTTAGC
>FWWL01003874.1_pt1 | contig 26347 bp, 14 predicted proteins | sample 2228331 | NCBI WGS metagenome assembly FWWL01 (sample SAMEA103939775, study PRJEB20133) | metagenome
AAAGAAATTCATCTCTTTGAGGAAGGTTATCACGAAATATGGAACGATTATGAGAAGGACGAGATGATAGAAAAAATCTGTAAATGGGTTAGAGAACGAGCAACTATAAATTAAGAAGCAGATAAAAACATTTTTAAAAATATTTTAAAATAATATAAAGCGTATTTTATTCTATAATTAACTTTATATAGCGATGGTATCTATATGGGAAATAGGAATGGGATAAAAACTAATGACCCTCGTGAAATAATCCAGTGGACCCGGAGGTATGCGAAAAGTAGAACCATCAATTTTTTGGTTCAATGGTGCTTTATTGTTTTTATAATCTGCATAATTGGATTGGTTGCCAGTTTAACTCAGCAAGCATATATCACAAAAAATATGCCGTTATTTTATATATCTGTTGTATTTCTTGCAATTACCTTTTTCTTTTTTATATGGATTTCCATCTCCCAGTGGACTGCAGAAATAATATGGCAAATAACAATGTGGTTTTATGGCAGAGAGGGTTTTGTTCTGCCCGAAGAAAATGCCCGTTCTAAAAAATTGCCCCGGTGGGTAATAGCCTTAATAGGTTTAATGGTAGTTTACCACATTTTTGGTGCCTTACTTATTTCCTTTCGTTATCTTTCTCTTCAATATTTACAGCCTTTTTCTGCCCTTGTTCTTGTCCCTGTTCTTTGTGTGCTCATTTACTATCAGGGATTAGGTTTTTGGGCTTGGTTCTGGCCTATTTTATATGGCATACATGCGGTTTTATTGCTGGTAGGTGTTCCTATAGGTTTCCCCTCGCAATGGTATTTATTAAACATTATGGTCCCTATATTTGGATATGGTCTGTTAGCCATTCTCGTAGGTCATGCATATAGTCGTTATGCTTTGTGGAAATTAAAATCGTTGACGAGGGAAGGGCTTGATATGTCCGATAATGTTGATATAGAAAACGAGCAAGAAGATATTAGTTCTTAGAGGCGCTGAATAGAATGGCAGAACTTGACCGACTAATACATGAACCTGCACGATTAAGAATATTGACTATATTGTCGGGGGTTGAGGCTGCGGATTTTAATTTTCTATTAAATACCTTAGGTCTAACAAAAGGAAACCTTTCATCCCACATGGACCGTCTTGAAAAGGCTGGATATGTAAAGGTAGAAAAATCATTTAACGGACGAATTCCACATACAGAATTCCAGATTACACCTCAGGGGAGAAAAGCACTGGAAGAATACTGGAAACAGTTAGATTTCATTAGAAACTTAAAAGCCCCCACAGATAAAAGTGAGAATGAATAAGCAAAATTATTTAACTAACATTTCCTAGTATCTTTTTTAAATGTTCTAACAAAATAGAACATTGCTCCTGAGTCCCAATCGTAATCCGTAAAGCATTTTCCAATCGCCTTTGTGGAAAATAACGAACAAAAATGTTATTTTGCTTTAACTTCAGATATATTTCTTTTGCAGAAGGAGTTCCATTCCATATAGCAAGTAAAAAATTTGATTGGGAAGGTGGAACACTAAAACCTAACTTTAGTAGTTCATCTCTTAGAAAATTTCTTGTCGCTTTGATTACTTCAATGTGGTTTCTTATCTCATCATAGCATTCTAAAGATTTAATTCCAATATATTGTGTTATAGCATTAACATTATACGAATCTTTAACCTTGAACATGTCAGAGATAAGTTCTGGATTTCCGACTGCAAATCCCAATCTAATTCCTGCAAGACTAAAAGACTTCGAAAATGTTCTTCCAACAATAAGGTTAGGATATTTTGTAACCCAGGATATATAGTTAAATTCACAGAAGTCCACATAGGCTTCATCAATAAATATTACCTGGTTTTGATTTCCACAAATATCTTTCATTATTTCAGGCGGAGTAGGAACTCCACTTGGTGCATTGGGATGTGTAATCAAAACTAATTTTGATGTATCCCATGTAAATGGTTTGGAAATATTAAAATTTTCGTCCAATTCATGATAATGGAATTTACAGCCGTGCAAATCGGCAAGAACCTCATATAACGAATAAGTAGGATAGGTGGCAGATATAGTTTCATTATATTCTACAAAGGTTCGTATAAGTATGGAAAGAATTTCATCCATTCCATTCCCTACAATCACCCATTCTGGTCCTGGCAGGTTGTATAATTGGGTAATTTTATTGCGTAACTCATACGCTATCGGGTCTGGATATCTTCGTAACTGTTCGGGAGTAATTTCTTTTAGTTCCAGCAATACCTTTTCAGGAGGTGGAAAAGGATTTTCATTCGTATTTAATTTAATTACCTGTGTTTCTTTTGGCTGTTCCCCAGGGGTATAGCCTTCTATATTGTTTAATCTTTTTATACAATATTTACTCATCTGTTCTATTCCTTCGTTGAGAAGTCCGAATATCAACAGAAAAAGCATGAGCAGTTAAACCTTCAACCTCCGCAAAGGTGATAATATCATTCGCCTGATTTTGGAGTCGGCTTTGAGAATAAAAAATGTAATTGGTTGCTTTACGGAAATCATCAGCCGTTAGGGGAGAACTAAATCGTGCCCTTCTATTGGTAGGTAGAATATGGTTGGGTCCCGCAATATAATCCCCCACTGCTACAGGAGTCATATTGCCTAACATTATTGCAGCAGCATTTACAATTTTTGCCTCAATTTTTCTTGGAAACTCTGTTTGGATACTCAGATGTTCTGGTGCAAAATAATTAGTTATTTCAATTACTTCTTCCCAATCTCTGGCTATTATAAATGCTCCATAGTTACTTAAAGACTTTTCAATAATTTCTTTTCTATTCAATTTTTCTAAGAACTGCTGTATCTTTTTATCCACCTCATCTATAATATCTTTTTCTGACTGAGTAGAGATAAGCACAGAACAGGCTTTTTCATCATGTTCTGCCTGAGCGAGCAATTCTACCGCAACAAAATCCGGATTCGCCTTTTTATCTGCTATGACCAAAACTTCTGAAGGTCCCGCTTCGCAGTCTATATCAACGATTTCTCTTACAAGGGCTTTTGCTGTTGCCACATAAATATTTCCCGGACCTGTGATTTTATCGACACTGGGGATGTGTTCTGTCCCGTGTGCAAGTCCGGCGATAGATTGTGCCCCTCCGATACGAAATACCCTCGTTACTCCTGCCAAATGAGCAGTGGCTAAAACGATAGGATGTATGGTTCCATTATAGGAAGGTGGGGAAACCATGATAATCTCTTTCACTCCTGCTACCTGTGCAGGTATGACATTCATCAGCACTGACGAAGGATAAAAGGCTTTTCCCCCAGGTACATAGACACCCACTTTTTCTATGGGTGTTATTTTCTGTCCGATAACCGTTCCATCTTCCAGCGTTTCCTCCCATGAATTTCTCAAATTTTTGGAATGGAAAGAACGGATATTGTCTGCTGATGTTTCAATAATCTTTAATATTTTTGAATCTAAGGCATTGAAACTTTTAATAATTTCTTGTTTTGGAATCTCAAATTCTTCAGGATTCAAGGTAACGCCGTCAAATCGTTCTGTAAATTCTGCAATTGCTTTATCACCATCCTTTTTTACTGTATCAATTATCCATTGGACAGTTTTTTGAATGTTCTCTATATTTTCCTGATGTGAATCTCCGGAAGAGTAACGATTATTAATCCAGTTTTTTACCTGTTCTAAATCCGAATCATTTTTAATTTCAAATATCCTCATTTCTTTACTCCTCATGCACACGCTGTATATCTGCACCGAGGCTGGCAAGCCGTTCTTCTATTCTCTCATAACCTCTATCTAAATGATAAACACGGGATATTATGGTTTCGCCTTCTTTTGCCATAAGTCCTGCGATAACTAATGCTGCGCTGGCTCTTAAATCTGATGCCATCACAGGTGCACCTTTTAACTGTTTTACACCCCGTATTATAGCGGTATTGCCTTCCAGATTAATATCTGCTCCCATACGAGATAGTTCTGCAACATGTAAGAATCTGTTTTCAAATACAGTTTCCTTAATAATACTTGTTCCCTCAACGCAGGTTAGTAAAGCCATCATTTGTGCTTGAAGGTCCGTAGGGAAACCTGGATAGGGTAAGGTCGTAATATTCACAGGTTTTAAATGTTCTGATGGGGATTTTACCCGTATCGAGTGAGAGGTTACTTGAATCTCTGCCCCCATCTCATTTAATTTTGCAATAAAGGTTTTGAGATGTTCCGGTATTACATTGGTGACCTGAATATCACCTTTTGTAGCCAGTCCTGCAATAAGAAAGGTGCCGGCTTCTATACGGTCAGGAATAACATGGTGTTCTGCACCTACTAAAGACTTAACCCCTTTTATTGTAATGACCTCAGTCCCGGCACCTTCTATTTTCGCACCGAGTTTATTCAAAAAATTAGCCAAATCTACAATTTCCGGTTCCTGAGCAGAATTAAATAATCTCGTAGTGCCTTTTGCAAGAGTTGCAGACATCATCAGATTCTCAGTTGCGCCGACACTGGGAAAATCAAGATATATGTCTGTCCCCTTTAAATTCCCTTCTGCTATAACATATCCCTCTTCTAAACGGATTCGTGCACCTAATTTCTCTAATCCCTTTAAATGGATATCCACAGGCCTTGTTCCAATTGCACAACCGCCAGGTAGAGATACACGGGCTTTCCCAAATCGGGCTAATAAAGGACCCAATACAAAAAATGAAGCCCTCATCTTTCTTACAAGGTCGTAAGGAGCGACAGGAGATATTTTATTGGGCACGGAAATGGTCATATACCGCCCTGTAAATTCAACCTGTATTCCCATTTGGGTGAGTAATTTGTCCATAGTAAATACATCATGGAGGCAAGGAACATTGTGCAAGACAGAAGGGCTTTCAGCGAGAATGGATGCAGCCATTAGAGGAAGAACTGCATTCTTCGCTCCATGTATCTGAACTTTCCCATGTAAAGGATTATTACCTCGAATAATAATCTTGTCCATAAAAACAATATTGGGTCAGGTATGAATTTCTTTTTATTTTACAAAAAGTAATATTCTTTTTTGTAAAAGCAACAATATATTTGAATTTCAATAGTTAATTAGATGACGGGGATTCAGTCGGTTTTGGACTCTCATTCGTTTCTGGACTATTTGCAGGTGTTGGAACAGGAGTTGTTTGCAAAGGAGGTGTGGTCTCTTTATTCTCTCCCGCAGTAACTGGGGTTGATGACGGCTCATTGTTAAATAAAGCATCCAATTCTTTACTTTGCTCTGTTGTTAATTCATTTAAGACTAATTCCGGTGCTGGACCTTTTCCTACTTTTCCTGAGATAGTAGATAGAAGTATAGCAAGAACCATAAATATTCCAGCGCTGATGTATGTAAGTTTTTGAGGTAGAGTCCTGGCTAATTTGGGTCCGAAAACGGATTCAGAACCCGGACTTAACCCAAAAGCACCTGCAAAGCCTGCCCCTTTCCCTTTTTGGAGCAAAACAATAGTAATTAATGCTACACAACATGGTAGATAAACAAGAACCAGTAATACCCACCATAATGTTGTTAATGAAAAAATAGTTTCTAACATAATCCCGCCTTTTTTCCTCAAAATAGTGTTAAATTTATATACATGCCTTTATTATTTGAGCAAAACTATCTGCTTTTAAAGATGCACCACCTACGAGAAAGCCGTTTACATCAGGTTGTGATATAAGTTCTTTTGCATTTTCCGGTTTAACACTTCCACCATATTGAATAGGTATATTTACCGCAACTTCTTTTCCAAATTCCCTCTCAATTAAAGAGCGTATAAAAGCATGGGCTTCCTGGGCTTGTTCTTTCGTTGCATTTCTACCTGTACCAATTGCCCATACAGGTTCGTATGCTATTACAATTTGCTTTACCTGTTCCTGGGTTAAATCACGAAGCCCTTCAAGCACCTGCCTTCTTAATACAGATTCAGTTTGATTATTTTCCCTTTCATCTAATGTTTCACCTACACAAAACATTATCTTCAAACCCGTTTCAACTACATACTTTAATTTTTGATTTAATAACGAGTCAGTTTCATTAAAATATTGTCTTCTTTCACTATGCCCAATAATTGTCCACTGACATCCAACATCAAGTAACATTTGTGGAGATATTTCTCCTGTAAAAGCTCCAGACTCTTTTAAATAACAATTTTGTCCTCCCAATTGTATATTTGACCCTTTTATAACTTCTGATACTGAATATAAACTTGTGAAAGGTGGACATACAATTATATCAACTTGAGTAATTCCATCAACTAATAGTTTTAACTCCTTTACCAATTCTACTGCTTCACCCACTTTTTTGTTCATTTTCCAGTTGCCAGCGATAATCGGTTTAATCATAAAACAATCCCTCTTTCATTTCTGTTCAGTTTAAATAAAAAACACTTACAAGATTTTCTTTGGGGATGGATATATAGCATATCATAATAAGACTATTTATATCAAAACTTGTTTTGTAATACAGTATTACTTTTAAATAGGGTTAATATCCTTACTGAATTTAAGAATTTCAATAACACATTGGTAAAATCTACAACATAGGTATAAAACACAGGGACTACAACAAGAGTAAGAACCGTTCCTAAAATTAATCCGCCGACAAGTGCTTTCCCTAATCCTGAGAACATTACAGCACCTCCCGATTTCGCTGTCGCTAACGGGACAAGTCCCAATATAGTTGTTAATGCGGTCATCATAACCGGTCTGAATCTATTCTTACTCGCTTCAATAATAATCTCAGTTAAATCTTTATCCTCTTTTTTCCTCAAATAGTTAATATGGTCTACTATGACTATTCCATTGTTAACAATCACTCCTACCATGAGAACACAACCAATCAGTGTAATCATGTCCCAATAGGAATTAGTGAAAAATAACATCCATGCAGAACCAACAAGAGATATAGGGACGGTTGTTAGAATCACTATGGGGAGAAGTAAAGATTCAAATGTTGCGCTCATTACAATATAAATCAAAACAATAGCCATACTCATAGTTACAAAAAAGTTGGTAAGATTGGTCTGAATCTCCTCCAATTCAATACCATAATTAAGGTTATAACCATCAGGCATATCAAGACTGGATATTATAGAGTTGAGTTCTCGTTTGATGAGGGTCAAGTCCTCTGTATTGGCTTTAGCCCGGAAATTAATTACATTTCGTCCGTTATATCTTTTAATTACTTCAGGAGCAGGTTTCCTTTCGTAAAATACAACCTGATGAAGGGGAACCAATCCCCCTTTACTTGAAATTACTTTAAGGTTGTCCAGATTTGCTTTTGTTTTTCTATCCTCTTCTTTATATTGTAGCCATACAGGAATTTCTCGTATCCCTTCTTTTAAGTAGGGAAGCTGTGCCCCTCGTAAAGCTGTATCAATAGTCTGAGCAATTGTAAAAGGATTAACCCCCTGTTCTTCTATTTGCCATTCATTCATAGATACCCGCATTTCCTCTTTCTTTTGTTCTACATCTATAAAAATATCAGTGAATATTGGATTTTGCTGTAATAATGATTTTATTATCTGTGCTTGCTCATATAAAACATTATTATCCTTGCCCGTTAACCGTAATGTTACTTCTCGTGATGTTCCGGATTCTCCCGTATCTGCTATGGAGAATTCTAATTTTCCACCCGGTATTTGCGAAGGCAATGTATTCTTTACGATACTTAATGCTTCTTCTGTTGTGCATGGAGGATTTTTACCAATCTCCCCATCATCTTCCGTGTAAAGATAAACATGAATTTCTCCACCACTGTCCCCGTGAAAAAGCAGGATATTCTTTATTGCAATCGTTTCTCTTAAAGGTTCTAATTTTTGGACTAATTGGTCAAATAAATCTCTTACTCTTTCTGGTGCAAAGTTCTGGTCTAATGTCACCTTAATATCTACCTCACGAGTGTCCAATTTGATTAAATCCTTCATTCCAACAGATTTTATAGGTATTAAGTATGAGACGACTAAAAAAAGAATCAGAGCAACTAAAAAAGCAAGTCGGTTTTTTAATGCCCAGCGCAAAGATATTGTTAAAAAAACATATATCTTTTCTATAACATTAAAACTTCCTGCCATATCCCGAATAGATATTAATACTTTACTTATAGCGTTATATATTTTGTTTTTACCTATATTCCCTTTTGGAGTGAATCGGATTGTTAATATTAATGGAACAATAGTGAGAGCAATAAACAGACTTCCCAATAAGGCAACAATTAAAGGTCCTCCCAGTTGTTGCATAAATATTGACATTCTTCCTGCTTCCAGGTAATACATAGGGACAAACACAACGATAGTAGTCAGTGTTGAAGCAGAAATGGCTAATCCTACTTCGGATGCACCAAGTATTGAACTGGTTTTCCTGTCATAACCCAATTGTTGATGTCTGATGATATTTTCCACTACGACAATAGCATTATCTACCAGCATACCTACCGAGATAATAAGAGACACCATCGTTATAATGTTAAGGGACATACCAGAAAAATACATAAAAATGATACCTATCATTAGAGATGACGGTATCGCAAAAGCAACAATTGTAGTAGGAATTATCCGATGTAAGAAGAGTAGAAGAACGACAAATGCCATAATCCCCCCATAAATTCCCTCCCCGAATAGATTTCTAAGAGCACGATTGATTAAGTCTGACTGGTCAAAAAAGATTTTAGTAGCAGTTCCTGAAAAAGCATCTTCAGTCAAAATATTTTGAAGTTCCCTTTTTATGAGATTACACACCGTTACCGCATTGGCTTCCGATTCTTTTATCACAAGCAGAACTACGCCCCCTTTACCATCAAGGGCTACTCGTTGTGATTTTTCTCGTGAGCCAAACTGAACCGTTGCAATATCTTTGAGTCTCATCCCGTCTTTGTTAATAACAAGATGTTCAATCTCAGATAGGTTTCTATAATCCCCCGCTAACCGGACAAAATATTTTTTATCATTCTGGCTAATAGAACCAAGTGATAAATTTATTGAAGAACTTCTTAGTGTGGTAAGAAGTGATACAATGGGAATATTTAAACTATTCAAACGGTCTTGAGACACCTCAATAAGCACCTCTTTTTCAGGAATAGGAGAAATAATTTGTATATCTGCTACTCCATCCAATCTTCTGAGTCTTGGGATTAAAGAAGTTCTGACCAGATACACATAATTTTCTTCATCTCCAGATTTAAATAATCCTATGGCAATTACAGGGATAGAGCCAGAACTGAATCTTTGAATGAAAATCCTCTCTACTTCTTCTGGCAGAGATATTTTGAGGCGTTCTATTCGGTCCCGCACTTCCGCAGTTGCTAAAGTCATATCTGTGTCTAAATTAAACCACATATTTACAGTACAACCATTAGGGGAACTGGTCGTAGAGATACTTCTAAGTCCGGGAATGGTTCGAAACTCTCCCTCAACGGGAATGGCTATTTGTTGTTCTACCTGTTCTGGAGAGCCACCAGGATAAGGGATATAACAGCCTATAAAAGGTCGGTCAACCTTCGGGAGAAACTTTAATGGAATGCGATACCACGATATAACTCCCAATACCAGAATGGATATAGACAGCATAATTACAGTAATAGGTCTATTAATTGCTATTTTAGGAAGAGACCAATTCATTATCCTTTTTCCTGCGGAGAATATTGGAAAACATATAATTTGCCATAGGGATTATCCACAATGTAAGAAGAGTACTTGAAGAGAGTCCCGTGATGACTGTTAACGCTAAGGGTTGTCTTAACTCAGACCCCTCTCCATGTGACAATAACATAGGTAATAGCCCAAGTACAGTAGTTAGTGTTGTCATCATAATAGGTCTGAGACGAACCACTGCCGCTTCTACAATCGCATTGTGAAGAGGTAGTCCCCTGGAAAGAAGTTGATTTGTATAGTCAATTAGAACAATAGCATTATTTACAACAATACCCGCAAGGATTATAGAGCCTAAGAATACCATGACACTTAGATTTGTACTTGTCCAGAGAAGTGCCAGTACAACACCAATGAATGCCAAAGGGACAGAAAACATTACAAGAATAGGTAGCCAGATAGATTCAAATTGAGAAGCCATTACTACATAAACCAGGAATATTGCAAGAAATAGGGCAAATCGCAGGCTCTGATAGGAAGAGGACAACTCACGATTTTGACCACCGAGAGTTATAAAAAACTCGCGAGGTTTTTCTACATATCTTAAAGTTTCTAATACTTCATTGGAGACACTGGCTAAATCTCTACCTTCAATATTAGCAGTGATAAGTGCAACCCGTTTTTGACCTATTCTTCTAATATCGCTGGGTCCTGTTCCTTCTACAATTTGTGCTATATCACAAAGACGGATAGGAGTTGCTCCTTCCACTATGGGCATTTGTTTTAAATCTTCTATGCTTTGTAAATACGCCTGGTCTGTTCGCACGCGGATATCTATCTTATCTCCGCCTCTATTAAATTTGGTGGCAATTTCGCCTTGAATTTCTGTCCGCAATTTGTTAGCAACTTGTAAGGGAGTGAGTCCCTTCTCTGCGAGCAACTCTCTATCCAGTTGAATTAATAACTCAGGATAGCCTGCCTGAATTGAGATGTCAGCATCTTTAACTCCTCTTATACCTTTTACTTTCTGAAGACATTTTTCTCCTACCACTTTCAAAATTTCTAAATCATCTCCAAATATCTGCACTTCCAAATCACTTTTGAGAGTAAAAAGTGTCGGCAAAGCAAAAACAATAGATTCTTCAGGGAGAGGGATAAGAGAGGAACGTATTTCATCTATTATTTTATCTTGAATCCTTGCGGTTTGTTTGCGGTCTTTTAATAAAACTGTAAAGGTGGCTTTATTTTCATTTTTACCTTTGTTCTCAGATTTGGAACTTTCCGTTCCAACCTGTAATGTTACTCGTTCAATCAATGGATGTTTTTTTAATTTCTCTTCAATACGCAGTGCTTTTTGTAATGTTTGTTCTAATTTTGTTCCTGCCCGAGTCTCAAACAAAATGTTAAATTCACCCTGTTTCATTGTGGGGATAACTTCCTGCCCGAGTTTAGGGATAATAGTTAAGGTATATACAAACAAAAGAATTACAAGTAGTAGAAAAATGGGAGAGTATTTCAGACTATAAGATAGAGAGGACTTATAAATGTAGCGGAATGATTCAAAGGCTATATGAAATATCTGAATAGGTAAAAATAGAATGAAATGAATAACTTTTTTTATAACAAGATAGCAAAGTATTAGAACTATTAAGAAAGGAAATAGCAGTAATATCGAAACAAAAATAAGAGGATACAAAATTAAGTTTAATATAAGCCATGATATTATCTTTAAAACTAAATTTATAGGGAAAAAGATGATTTTTAATAGATTTCTGATGGATGATTGAGATGACCTATAGTTCAACAATTCGGCTAAGTCGTATATAGATGTACGATAGTGTTTTCTGAGTAAAAACATTATTGCCGTTATAAACGAAGAAAAAATATTCTTGTTCTTTACTCTTTTATAAAAAAGGAACAGTCGCAACGGTAAGAAAATGTTTTGAGGAGTTTCAGATACAAAAAATGTTTTTGACACAACGAGTGGGTTAAAGAAAAGTGCCACAATTAATGATGCTAATAAAGAGAAGGTTACCGTTAGTGCAAGGTCTCCAAAAATTTGCCCCGCTATTCCTTCAACAAAAGCCACAGGGAAAAATACCGCTACAGTGGTCAGTGTTGAAGCAATAACAGCAGAACCCACTTCAGATGTTCCCCGAATTGCAGAATCTATTACAGAATCTCCTTCTTCTCTACACCTTGCTATGCTTTCCAGAACTACAATGGAGTTATCTACCAGCATACCAATTCCTAATGCAAGTCCTCCTAATGACATAATATTAAGTGAAATATCTCTGATAAACATGGGAATAAATACTGCAATAATAGATATAGGAATGGCGAAACCTATAGTTAGCGTGCTTCTTAATTCCCTTAAAAATAAATAAAGAATGAGGAGTGCTAATAACCCACCATTTATAGCAGAGTTTTGCACCTCTTCTATCGAACTAATAATAAATTGTGATTGGTCACTTATAATGTGGATTTTTGCATCGGGAGGAAGAGATGCAAGTAAATTTTTTCTTTTAAGATGTTCTCTTCTTGATTGTGGGTCTTCAAGAGTATGAACGCCATCTGAATCTCTTGCAACAGGTTGAAGCCCATAAGAAAACTGTTCATCTATAAGTTCTGATAGGCTCTTTTTCCTTTCAATTCCGAGTAAATCTTTAACATGATTACAAACTGTAACAGTATTGGAATCCCCCTCTTTATATATTTCTATTTCTATAGCCTCTTCACCATTAATTCTGATAATAGTGTCCCTTTCTTTATTTCCCCAGCGAACTATAGCAACATCTTTTAATTTTATGGGTGATGATTTTTGAGGTAAAGTTGAAATATTTTGTGGAGAAGATGTGAGCGATTGAATAGGAAGCATAGATGTAGTTGTTGTATCCAGAGAAGTTAACCCTGTGGATGAGGATACGATTACATTTTTAATATCTTCAATATCTTTAAATTCCTTCAATGTTCGAACGATATATTCGGTCTTTCCTTCTACTAATTTACCTCCCGCTACATTTATATTTTGACTTGCCAGACTTCGGACAATATCATCTAATGACAGTCCCAAAGATTTTAGTCTTTTGCTGTCCACAAGTATCTGTATTTCTTCTTCCTGCCCACCTTTAACAACGACCTGAGCAATCCCTGCTTCTGCTTCCAAGTCACTTTTAAGTTTTCTTTGAACAGATTCACGAAGCGAGGTAAGATATTGAGTTTTTTGCTCCGAAGAAAGATTGTTGGGAGGTGAAATTCCTATCCGGATAACTGGGTCTAAATTGGGATTGAATCGTAAAATTACTGGTTTTTTTGTAACTTCTTTAGGGGGTTCAAATAAATCCAGACGGTCGCGCACATCTTGCTGTGCAATGTTCATATCTGTATTCCACAAAAATTCAAGAGTAATTTCTGATAGCCCTACAGATGAAACACTGCTGATTTCTACAAGTCCACTAACAATACTTAACATTTCTTCAAGTGGACGAGTAACTAACTTTTCCACATCTTCAGGGGCAGCCCCTTCAAATTCTGTCCTGATTGTAAGAGAAGGATAAGATATTTCGGGCATTAAATTGATAGGTAACCTTTGATAAGAACGCCAGCCAAACACAATAATGGTGGTGAATATCATTATTGTTGTTACAGGTCTATATATAGGAAAAGATATTAATGAGGATGTTTTCTGTTTAATTATGTTTCCTTGATTCACGACTTCTCCCCACGCTAATTTATATTTTTCAGGTTATTATATAGAAGAGAAAATATCCGTATATCATGTATGTGATGTGTTATTAGAAGAACTGAGTATTCTTTCAAGAGATGTAACTTCAATAACTGAACCCGGTTTTAAGTTCATCTGTCCTAATGTAACTACCAATGTGTTTTCATCTATGCCTTTTAATACCTCGTAATAAGTGCTGTCTTCAAGTCCCACCTGAATTTCTACTTTTTCAGCGGTAAAATGTATGGAGTTATTTTTTATTTCTTCAATATCAAGATTTTTTATGTCTGCTGTATCTTTTGTCTGCGCCACAAAAATATACTTTCTACCACTTTCTTCTAAGACAGCATCTTTAGGAATAACAATTGCCTGTGGATGAACTTCCATTATCAATTTTACCCTTGCGAAAGCAGAATCTTTAACACAATCGTTGCGTGTGTTTTCACTGAAATGTAAAGTAGTTCTGACAGTCCCAGATGACGGGTCAATAGTAGGACTAATTCGAAGAACAGATACAATAAAATTTTCCGAAGGACAGGAATCAATAACAACCTCAGCCTTTTGTCCAATGTAAACCTTAGAAATTTCTCTTTCCGGTATATTAATTGGCAACACATAAGAGTCAGGGTCTACTATGGAACACACAGGCATACCTGTGCTTACCATAGCGCCCTTTTGGATATTCCTTCTTGTGATTATCCCAGAGATAGGAGCGGTTATTGTCTGGTTTTTTAATTGAACCTGTTGCATTTTTAATGTTGCCTCTGCTGCATCCAGAGCAAAACGAGCATTATCCCTTTCTACCTTTGAGCCGATACCCTCTCTCAAACTCTTTTCTGCAATTTCCAGAGCAGATTTGCATTTTTCTATATTAACCTTTGTCTGTAAAATTTGAGTTTCAACTTCAGAAGTGTCTAATTTTGCCAGAACCTGTCCCTCTTTAACATAATCCCCTTCTTCAAAAAATATCTCTTCACATATACCTATCCCTTTGGATATCACATCAACTTTCTTTTCGGCAGATATTCTCGTGGTTGTTTCAAAATATTTACTTATATCCTTCTTTAGAGGGAAAGTAGCCTCCACAGGAAATGCTATAGGTTTCACATTTTGAGTGTTTATTTTGGCATCGTCATTTGCATCCACCTTTTTATGAAGAGAACAGCCTAGATTAGATGTGATTACTATCGCTAATAAAAGATTGATTTTTAACCAGATATTTTTTTTATCCATATATTCCTTTTACCCGTTCATTTTTAATGGTTAACAAAAAAATGCTTATATAATTCTCCTTATATCATACTACTTTTTAGACTACTTTTCATTACATTTTGTGACATTTTTTAATATTTTTTTAAAAGTGTAAAAAAGATAGGATAAAAATTTGTAAATAATTTCTTGACAATTTATAATAAAAGTGGCATTATTAATAAGTGATATAATAAATGGTATAATTGTATAGTAAAGTTGTGAATAAATGAACATAACTGGAGAGTATTAGTATGATAAAAAAATTCAGGTTAGTTATTGTATTTTGCCTTTTCTTCCTTTATGTGTTATTTACTTTTACAGGATGTCCTAATGAAGAACTGGGAGGAAGTTTAATCGTAGACCCGACTTCTGTTGATTTAGGGACTAAAGATGTTAGTGCGGATATTTGGCTCTGGAAAAATATCACTTCAAGTTCTGTCGGACCTATTGTAGTAGAATCTCAGGTTCCATGGATAACTATAGAAGGCTGTGCGTCTGTGGAGGATGCCTGTTATAGCAATGGTCCTTTAGATAAAAAAAGGGTCAGAATAAAAGTAGATAGAGAAAAGACCGATTTGGGACGTAATTCTGGAAATGTCGTTGTAAGAGCGACAAATGCCCCAGCCACCGCGGTGCTTGTAACATTATTAGATTTAATCAAAGTGGACTTTGATGCATCCAATAAGTTTGCTACAGTAAACGAAGCAGTGAGATTCTTCAACCAGAGTGCTGTTCAAACAGGCAATATAAAAAAGGTAACATGGGATTTCGGAGATGGGGAAACATCCAATGATTATAATCCAACTCATTTCTATAAAAAACCCGGAAACTATACAATTAGTTTGACAGTAGAAACTGATAAAGAAACGGAAAAAAGAGTAAAAGAAAACTTTATCAATGTAATGACAGAAGAGTTGATAGTAGACTTTTCTGCCAGTTCGCAAATAATTCTTTTAGGCGAAGAAGTTCAACTAATTGATAAAAGTCGTGCTGAGAAAGAAAATATAATCAAGCGTATGTGGGAATTCGGTGATGGAATTACAAGTAATGATGTCAATCCGAGACATAAATATGAAAAACCTGGTATTTACTCTGTTACATTAACGGTCTATACGGAAAATCAAAGTAAGTCTCTAACAAAAGAAGGATATATAACTGTTCAAGAGGGTGTCCCACCAAAAGCAAAATTCTCAGTTAGTCAAATAAAGCCATTTATATATGTTCCAGTTCAATTTAGCGATTTATCTGAAACAGGAAGTGCCCCTATTACAGAATGGTTATGGGATTTCGGAGATGGAAATACCTCAACAGAACAAAATCCTCAATATGCTTTTAGACGCATTGGAACTCAGCAAGTAAAACTCACAGTTAAAAATCAATTCGGTAGTAGTTCTTTCTCACTACCTGTTGAAGTGGTCTATATGCCCCCGATGGCAGATTTCTCTGCGGAACCTCTTGCTCTGTATATCGGGGACGAAGTACAATTCGCTGATTTATCAAGAAATGGGACAGAACGAATTATTAAGTGGCTATGGAATTTCGGAGATGGGTCTACCGAAACTATTGAGTACCAACCTTATTACCATGAAAATGGAAACACAAAACATACCTACACAAAGGACGGAGTTTATACTATTTCTTTAACTGTCACAACAAGCACTACATCAAACAATGAAAGTAGTATTACAAAGAGTTCTTATATCACTGTTCATAGAGCCCCGGAACCGAAAATAAGTGTTTCTACAAGAAGTCCTGTTATACAGAAAGAGGTTGTTTTTCTCAATAGGACTGCATTGGGAACAGAAACTGATTTAACTTATGAATGGAATTTTGGAGATGGTTCCCCCATTAGAATTTTGACTACTTATGATTCTGTGTCTCATATTTATACGAAACCTGGTGTCTATGATGTAACATTAAAAGTGAAAACTCCATTAAAAGCATTTGAAAGTGAACCTGTTAAAGTATATGTGGATGCTCCTCCTATACCAGATTTTGATTATAGCCCCAAACGGGTTACTATTGAAGATTTAGTTCAATTTATAGATAAATCAAATTCTGAAGGGACAAGACCTATAATTGGTTGGGTATGGTCATTTGGCGATGGTTCAGATATCTCTACCCAGCAAAATCCGACGCATAGATTCTCTATCGCCGGTAAATATAAAGTAGAAATGTATTTGTTATTCACCCATTCCAAGAGCGGTGAGCAACTCAGAACATCCGCGATCTCAAAAACATTGACTATTGGTTCTGCTACTCCTCCTACTGCAAAATTTAGAGTAGAAACTCCCTGCGCTATTGTAGGTTCTGAAGTTAAATTTTACGACCTTTCAAAGTCTGGAACAGCACCTATTGTAAATTGGGAATGGGATTTCGGTGATGGAGAAACATCTAACGAACCTTCTCCCATACATATATATTCAAATCCAGGGACATATACAGTGAAATTAAAGGTAAGTACTGCAGGTGGAATAGAGTCCGAATTTATAAAACAAGACTGTGTCGTAGTTAGTAGTTATTCAAGTCCATTAGATATTTTTGTAAGAGAGCGAGACCCGGAATATACCTGGACAACCCCAGAAGAATATCCAGTAAACTATACTTCGGGCTCTGTTTCTGTCCGATTGGCAACGGCATATTTAACTCGTATGACTTCCCAGTCATGGCGGTCGGCAGATGAAATTTACAGCGGAAGGATATGGAAACATAATTTAGCCATAATTGTTCCCGAACGAAAACGTAATGATACCGCATTACTATTTGTTGATGGTGGTAGTATAAACAGTTCACCTTTGAATCAATCAGAAAGACTTTTCTTTGGTCAACTTTCTGCGATAACAGGTTCTACCATTGTTCATATAGATAATGTTCCTAATCAACCGATTGTATTTATGGATGATTATGATGAAGAAAGAAATGTTGTACTCAAGTCCCGCACAGAAGACGATATTATTGCTTACAGCTACGATAAGTATATGAGTGAGTATAAAAATGGTAATGTTGATTATCGCTGGCCCCTTTTATTTGCAATGGCAAAGTCCGCTGTTCGTGCTATGGATACCACACAAGCAGTATTGGAAGATAACGCTCCTACTGAATTTATCATTTCTGGCGGGTCTAAAAGAGGCTGGACAACATGGTTGGCTGGATTAACGGATTGCCGTATCAAGGCAATTGCACCGCTTGTAATTGATGTCCTGAATATGGATAAACAGATGGAACATCATAAAAAAGTATATGGCTATTGGGCACCTTCTATTTACGCTTATGCTCAGATGAAAGTGTTCGATAGACTTGTTCCAGACGGAGGAAATTTACTTCCTGAAGCGGAATCTCTTCTAAAACTGATAGACCCGTATGAATATTTAGACCGGACACAGAATATACCGAAGTTTATAATGAATTCTTCATGCGATGAGTTCTTTGTCCCCGATTCCTCGTTATGGTACTTTAAAGATTTATTAGGAGAAAAATATCTAAACTATGTACCTAATGTCTCTCATGAATTAGGAAACGATTTTGATTTTGATTTTGAAACACCTGCGGTTCAAAACCTTATCGCATGGTATCTGGCAAAGACACAAAATATCCAACAACCTGTTTTCAATTGGAATAAAACCTCCGAAGGCAATGTAGATACCTTAACAGTGTCTATAGATAGCCAATATCTCTCATGGATAAAAGAAGTTAAATTGTGGAAATGTTACAATCCATCTGCAAGAGATTATAGAAAATACAAAATAGATGCTCTTGGTATCCAATATCAATCAGATGTATTGCAACCTATATCTCCCGGAGTATATAGAGTAACAGTTAATAAGCCACCTCAAGGATATATTGCATACTTTATTCAGTTAACTTTCAATAACCCTGCAAGATTTCAGATGGCGGTGCCAGGTTTAGCGGTTCCCTCATTGGTGTATACAACTTCTATATATATAACCCCACAGGATTACCCCGAATATCCTTCTACAAAATATAATGATTATAGATATCCTTTATTGGTTCTTCGTGGTTCTCCTTATGAGATGGGTTTGGATTATGGAGACTTAATGAGAAATGAAATTATCAATCATGCAAATTATGTGTTTAATAATTTAGGTAGATTTGGTGTTACTCAGAGTGCACTTGATACTGCATGGAATACTCAACAGGCTGTCCTTGATGAAAGGATTTTACAAGAATTACAGGGAATAGCAGATGCGACAGGAATTAATTATGATACTTTAGGGAAATTACAGTTAGTTGAATTATTAAGTCCATATTCAACTACAAAGGCTTCAGGTGCTTTACTCTGGTCCACTGCGACAAATATGCCGTCATTCTTTGACCTTTCGCCATTGGTTCAGACATATTCACTAAATAGACAGTTATATAGTGGAGGGCAACAATCATATCCAGTTGTGATTTATTATATCCCTGAGAATGGATTCCCACATGCAATATTTACCTTTGCAGGTATGGTTATCAGCAGGGCAGGTGTCAATGCAGCAGGATTAACCTTTGGCGACATCCCTGTCTCTGGTGAATCCGCTATACCAAATGAGAATATGTTAGCATTGATGCGGAGTGCTATGTATGATGTAAATAGATTAGAGTCTCTTAGACAGTGGATAGAGGATTTGTCTCCTACAAGGTTACATTCTTATCTGTTAGGTGATGGAAGATATGAATTAAGAGGGGCAAAGTATGTAATTAAATCAACAGGTGGGTTATTAGTGAGAGATAATGATATAAATGACGATTATAGACCAAATATATTAGAAAATATTGTATATGATGCTGATACATCTACACGTGCAAATTCTATTTATACTTTAATAAGAGACAACTATGGAACATTTGATGCAAATGGATTATATACTTTGTCGGCAAGAGGTGCTATTTCTGGTAGCAACCTGATGAATCTGATAATTGAGGCGACTGCTTTTAAAGGGCATGTTGCTTTTGCCGACGGGACAAATGATGCAACTACACAGCCATTTGAAGTGTACGATTTTCAATCATTCTTACCATGATTTGCAAAATTAAGAGATAGCCCAGCCATTACTTATCTAAAAGAAAAGGTTGTTTTATGTCTGAATTATTAAAGAATATCATAAGGGGCAATAATGTTTTAGAAAAGTTAAATGAACTAAAGGGGAGAACACTGGTTGTCTCAATGGAAATTCCCTGGCAGGGGGTTAAGAAGTATACCTCCTGGCAACCTTCAGAAATAATCTGGGCTCAGGAGATGGAGATGGAAGTTATAGAGGATATTGAGAAACAGTTAGAAAATTATGATTGGGTGATAGGTATAGGAGGTGGTGTCAGTTGTGACCTTGCAAAGTATATAGCATGGAAAAAGAAAACGCCATTAATATTGGTTCCAACTATAGTTTCCGTAGATGCCCCTTTTACTCCATCTATAGCCGTCAGAGAGAATGATGTAGTTCGTTATATTGGTAATGTCGTTCCGGACAAAATATATGTAGATTACCGAATTATCCAGGATGCCCCAAAACATTTAAATAGAGCAGGTGTTGCGGACCTTTTGAGTATACATACAGCCTTATGGGATTGGAAATGTTCAGCAGAAAAAAACAATGAGAAGTATGATGAACAAATTGCCCGAGAAGCAGAAAAATGTTTGATAGAGATAGATAAGTTGGCAGAAGAAATATTCAATGTCACTCCAAAAGGTATAGATACAATCGTAGATTTATATTGTAAAGAGGTTGAACTATGTAATACCTTTGGCAACGCCAGACCCGAAGAAGGTTCCGAACACATCGTTGCATACCATGTAGAGTACCTAACAAAAAGACAATTTTTACACGGTGACTTAGTCGGATTGGGAATATTTTGCATGAGTAGGTTGCAGGAAAATAAAGTGAACTGGATAACAGAATTAATGAACCGGTGCGGAGTTAAGTATAAAGTGGATAATTTATCTTCGGATGAATTATCACAAACCTTATTAGATTTAAAAAAGTTCAAAGATGAGACAGGATTATTTTTCAGTATAATTGATGTAAAAGAAATTGATAAAAAATTTGTAAAAAATATATTAGAAGAGTTAAATTTAACTTAATAATAGGAAAGGTAAAATTATGGAAAAGATGATATGTATCATTATTATTTCATTTATTTTGTTAGCAGGCTTATCAGCTAAGTCATGGGCAGAATCTATATCTTTTAGAGAAGGAAAACCTATCTGGTTGAAAGATAGAAGTACAGTAATGAATGACTTTGCAGGGTTTAGAGCAATATTTACTGTGAATGATACAAAGGATGTTTTGTTGAGATGTGCAGGACATGATTTTTATAGAGTATATGTCAATGGAAAGTTCGTATTTTATGGCCCAGCAAGAGGTCCACACGGTTTCCATCGCGTAGATGAGGTGAATATTTCCGATTTCCTACAAAAGGGCGAAAACATCCTTGCGATTGAGGCAATCGTATACAATGTTAATGGTTATGGTATTACCAATCAACCAGGTTTTGTTCAGGCTGAAGTTCTGCAGGGCAACAAGGTACTATGTGCAACAGGTTCTAAAGAAAATCCTTTTATCGGATTTGATTTAAATTATAAATTTAAAAAGGTAGAAAGGTACAGTTTTCAGAGAGGTTTCACAGAAGCCTATCGTCTATCTCCCCAATCTATGGATTGGAAAACAAAAAAAGAAAATACCCCCACACCTTATGAAATAGAAATAGTAGAAAATAAAAATCTTATTTCTCGTGGTGTTCCCATGCCTACATTTGAAATCGTATTCCCAAAAAGCATAATTATTGATGGAAAAGTAGATTTGCAAAAGCCTGTGGAAAAACCCTGGATTAATTTAAATGTTAAACCCAGAGAAACTTTTTTAGGCTATCCTTTTGAAGAACTTGAATATTCCCCTCCGAGAGATTTTCAAAAAATGACGATAGAAAAAGGAAAATTACAAGAAATAGGTTTTACTTTCCCAGTGGATATGAATCCTTCTACTTACAAGGTTTTTGATTTAGGGAGAAGTTTAACAGGCTTCATTTGTTTCAAAGTAAGAGTAAATGAACCCACAAAAATATTTTTAACTTTTGATGAAATGTTAAGAAACGATATGGTAGATTGGAAACGATTAGGTTGTCATAATGTCATCCCACTTCATTTTTCAGAAAAAGGGGAGTATGAAATAGAATCCATAGAGCCATACACCTTCCGATATATTCAGGTAACTAATACAAACACACAAAGCGAAATAATATCTTTAGGTATTAGATTATACGAGAATCCAGAAGCACAAAAGGCAAAGTTCACTTGTTCTGATGAAAAGTTAAACAGAATTTTTGAAGCGGGGAGAGCCACATTTGCCCAAAATGCAGTAGATATCTTTATGGATTGTCCCCATAGAGAAAGGGCAGGCTGGTTATGCGACTCTTTCTTTACTTCAAGGGCTGGACTGGTTTTGACGGGTAATACATCTGTAGAGAAGAATTTCTACGAAAACTTTATGCTCCCTCCAAAATTTGAATTCTTACCCGATGGTATGTTGCCTATGTGTTACCCCTCAGACCACAATGATGGCACATTCATTCCCAATTGGGCTATGTGGTTTGTAATACAGTTAGGAGAATATGCAAAACGAAGCAATGATTGGGATATGGTAAATGCACTTAAACCCAAAGTCCTGGCTCTAATTAAGTTTTTTGACCAATATAAAAATTCAGATGGTTTACTTGAAAAATTGCCCAGTTGGGTATTCGTGGAATGGTCAAAAGCGAATGATTTCGTTCAGGATGTCAACTATCCCTCCAATATGTTGTATGCAGGCGTTCTTGAAACGGTTTCAGAACTATATAATCTGCCTGAATATAAAGAAGAGGCTGAAAGGATAAGAGAAACTATACGCAAACAATCCTTTGATGGTACTTTCTTTGTAGATAATGCAGTTCGTAAGGATGGAAAATTAGAAGTTACTCGTAACCGGACAGAGGTGTGTCAATACTTCGCCTTCTTCTTCAAAGTAGCGACAAGAGAAACACATTCCGAACTTTGGAATATCCTGAAAAATGACTTCGGACCCCATAGAAAAGAAAACAATAAGTATCCAGAAGTCCATTTAGCAAATGCCTTTATCGGAAATGTTCTCCGTGCGGAGTTATTGACAATTTATGGTGAATCTAATAAAGTTCTGGAAGAATCGGTAGGTTATTGGGATTACATGGCTCAGCGGACAGGAACATTATGGGAAAATGTTGACGATGGAGCCAGCCTTAACCATGGATTTGCCTCACATATTGTCTTCATTTATGATAGAGTTGCATTAGGTGTCAGTGAATTGGACCCAGTGAATAAAAAAGTTAAAATTGTATTCCGCCCAATAGAGTTATCTTTCTGCGAAGGAGAAATTCCAGTAGGTAATCAGAGTATAAAAGTTAGGTGGCAAAAAGATGGAGATACAATAAAATACTCTATTACTGCTCCTGATGATTATAAGATAGAAGTTGAAAACATGACAGGGAAAAATTTAGTTAAAGAAAATTAATATCGGGACATCTAACCAATAAAATATTGAAAATCTTTATCAACAAGAGGTTCTAAATCCTTTTTGTAATAAATAGGTTCATTAACCTCATTCTTATGTTGTTCCCAGAATGCTTTCCACTCTTCAGCAGTTTCTATCCTTTTCCCATTCAGTTCCACTTTCCACAGATTATTCAAGGATTCTTTGCTGGAATTTACAATTCTGATATTAGGATGATTTAAATTCTCAATTAAAACAGGAGTAACAGATTTTAATCCAATATAACCTATTGCATAAGTGGACATTATGCAAACATCTTCGTCCGGGTCTACCAAACCACGAATAATAATGTTATAACTTTCCGAATCTTTTGCTATTGATAGAAGTTCAATAGCCTTACAACGAACAGTGGGAGCGGAGTCTAATATCTTTTCTCTTAATATCGGAATGGTTTTGTTTTTATCTATTTTGAAAAGTATCTCAAAAATATGCGGTGCAGTTGTCGGAGAGTAGGATGGAAGATAATACTCTAAATAAGGATATATGTTCATTGATTTTTGTAGTTCTAATAATTCATTTTTTGCTGAAACACGCTCAATTTCCTCACCCCACTGTATTCTATTAATTAATGCTTCTACCTGAGCTCTTTGTTCCTTATTTAGTCCCGTTTTTTCCGTCAACAATTTATCTTTTTCTTGCCATTCTTTCTGTGCTTCTTCTAAGTTTATTTCTCCCGTTTTTTCGTTCTTTTCAATCTGGCTAATTTCATCCTTCCTGTATTTTAAAATTTTTGAACCTACTTTTATCGTATAGATTCCATCAGAAGTTTCTTCAATAATTTTCCCATCAAATGTAATACCACTCCTGAGTGTAAAAGTGTCCGAGAAACAAAAAGCGCTTGTTACAATTAAAAAAAGGTATAATATTAAACTTTTGTTCATTTCTATTCTCCCCACATTTAATCTTTTATTTTTTCATTGATAGTAAAATGCGATTTTTCTGTAACTAACAACATTGGTGTCTGTAATTTCAAGAAATCTTCTTACACGTGGGTCATAATACATTGTTAACCCAATCCCTACACCATTATTTGCTGGGACAAACACACCTAAATCTGCCGAGACAATACCACCTCGGACAATCATTTTTCCGTATGTATTGGAGTTATGTCTGGTCTTACTTCTTACAATACACCATATAGAATTATTACTGTATAATAGTCCATCAAATTGGAAAGGCCGTCCAGAATCGGGTCGGCTCAATTCATCGTTAAACCAAATTCGTCTTAATGTATCCTCACTTATCCAGTTCATATCTGGGTTACAATAGTGATATGTTGCTCGTGTCAAAATTTCCAGAGGTAAACCTTTTTGAATGAGATAATCCCTTAATAATTTAACACCAGCCTCATTGTATTTAACAGCATGTTCATCTGTAGCATCATAAATATAAATCTTATCAGGCTGACTGGCTCTTAAGCCATAAAAACGAGGCTTATAATTTGGGTCTGCCAACGCCTTTTGTAATTCCATACGATTAAATAGTTTTAATTCCGAAGTAGTGAAACTAAACTGTTGTCCTCTTCTCCCTGCTACAATTTGCCCTGCATCAACAGAATCTGGGTCAAAATACCCCCATCTTAATGTTTCTGTTACTCCATTAATAGTTACATTATTTGTTTTATGAGGATTTCTGACATCTATACTATATTGATTCCATTGTGGATACTTTTCATTATTCCTCGCACTATGATTGACACCACGCACCGTTAAATAATCACCTATAAAAATACTTCCCCCTGCCACGAGTGCAAATGCATTGGTTGTTCCATCCTCTGCTTTTCCAAATTCACCTGGGGCATCTGCGTATGTTACATCACCCACTACATATACATTCCCTCTTGCCAGTATTTGTCCCTCTCCTTTGATTTTACCTGCAATAACTAAATCGCCATTAATTGCGACAGTCCTCTCAATCTGTATTGGGTCCTGTTCCGTTCCAATTAGTATAAGATTACCGTCATAAACTCCTGTTGTTGAAAGACTATTAATAGCAGAATTAGAAACAGTTGGTAGGGGATTAGTTGGATTAGCCGGGATATATACCGAGCCTCGTGGAACACCATAAGCAACACCAGATGTTATTGTCCCTGGAGGCGGTGCTTCTCCTTCTACTATTGTATTCTCAAAACTAACTCTTCCGTTTGCAGAATTTAAAACAATTTCAAATTCTTCATCATCGACCATACGATTATTATTTAAGTCCGGATAAGGGGCAGGGAAATTATTAGGAACCAGCCCGTCTGTTTGTGCTTGTTCATCTGTAGGGTAATTCATATATAAATTAGCAAATTGGACGAGGTCTCCACTTGGAGTAGTTCCTGCATTTTGTAAGTTTGCGATAATCATTTGTCCAGAAGAATTCTGGACAATTTTCCCATTAGTACTATTAATACGATACGATTTCAAGGTAGAACTTTGTAGTTCTGATGCAGAAAACTCGCTCCCATTAGGTTTATAAACTCTTCCCCGAGTATACAAAGTTCCTGCTACACGACTATCCGCTTCAGTAGGACGGACTAACATAGATTCCAGAGAGGCAACCTTGATTCGGTCAAATGTATTGTAATTCGCTGGGTCAGTATTCCTGTATAAATCCAGAGATTGAAACTCCGCATGACATAAAATACAACTTATATTATTTGCGAGCACAGCAAATTCGGTATGGGGACTTGTTCTCCCACCTATATTAACAACCTGAACCGCTGTTTTTGCAATGCCATTTCTCCTCGCTGTAGATGTTATAGTCAAAAAGGAACGAGACCATTCATCATATCTCGCAATATGAACACTTTCAATCTGTGCCACTTCTCTATTTGTAGAGGGGTCTCTTAATACAACAGGCTGATTGAATAAAGGCCAGCCACGACGGTCATACCCCGCTGGATAAGTTTCAAAAACGCCATTTCCATTTCCCGTTTCATCAGCGTCCTTAGTTCCATTAAAATTTAGGTCCTCATTGATTGGAATACCTAAATTATTATCAAGATAATAACGATAGGATGCCCAATTCTTTGTAGTATTCCCACTGGTTTCTATATAATCATCCCATAATCGTTTTATTGCTAAGTCAATACCTGCCTGTGCCGCTTCGCGTAATATTATGTCATCTGCTGAAAAATCTGTTTCTCTTTTATTATTTACAACAGTAGCAGTGATTACACCTATTGCCCCTAATATGACGATAATAGCAACCGTAGAAAAGATTAAAGCAATTCCTGATTTTTGTTTCTTAATCTTAT
>FWWL01003875.1_pt1 | contig 26343 bp, 22 predicted proteins | sample 2228331 | NCBI WGS metagenome assembly FWWL01 (sample SAMEA103939775, study PRJEB20133) | metagenome
CCACCCACGCGCCGTGCCGCGCCCACCCACGCGCCGTGCCGCGCCCACCCACGCGCCGTGCCGCGCCCACCCACGCGCCGTGCCGCGCCCATCCACCCGTCGGGGAACGCCAACCAACACGTAAGCGGCGCCAATCCGTCAGATACAACGGATCGGCGCCGCCCACCCTGTCATTCCCTGGCTGTGAACAAACAACGCGACCTGGAGCCTATCCGAACAACCGCCCCTTCGATACGCGCTGCGCGCTGCTCAAGATGCGGTTGTTCGGTATCCTGCGTTATCCAGATAGGTTCCTAGTGATGTTCTGCAGTTGCCTTACCGTGATGCCCATGCCCGTGGCCGCCGGACTCCTGGCGGCGCAGCAGCGGCAGACGATAATCGTTCGGCGCCAGCAACGGCGCGCGCTGCAGGTTCCAGGCGAACACCCCCAGCCACAACCCGCCGATGGCAATCAGCGTCACCAGATCGAGCCAGTGGATGTGGAAGCCATCCGGATGGAAGGCAGGCATAATCTTCCAGAAATACCAGACAATCTCGATGGCAAACATATACACCGAGATAGCCACCAGGTTCGACAGCCGACGTTTGGCGAAGCGTCCTAACAGCAGCATAAACGGCAGCAGGAAATGCCCAAAGATCATCACAATCCCCAGGATCTCCCATCCGCCCATCGAGCGATGCCCGTGCCACGGCGTCAATTCCGGCACATTCCCCGACCAGATGATCAGGTACTCGGAAAAATTGACATACGCCCAGACTGCCACAAACGCAAACAGAAACTTGCCCAGATCGTGCAGCCGGTCGGTGGGAATGCCAAACGGCAGCAGATTGCGCGCCTTGAGCGCCGCCAGCGCAATGATGCCGCCGCCAAAGGTCAGGATCAGCATACTGGCGATGTAGGTCACCGGATACATCGAGGAGAACCATTCCGGCTCCAGCGACATACCCCAGTCGGTGGCCGCAAACGTCCACGCCATCACCAGCACAACGATGCCAGGACCGCTGAGACGCTGGAAACGACCGCGCAGATTGTCACTGAACCCTTTTGCATCTTCTTCCAGCGACCACTGCCGCAGCAGGTATGCCATACCGATGAACAGCGCAAAATAGATCACCGCGCGCACCAAAAAGAACGGCACATTCAGATACGGCGTCTTCAGCGCCACCACTTCATCGTTCGCCACCACTTCCGGGTTCGTCCAGGGGAAGAGGTAATGCGTCCCCATCAATGTTTCCGCCGCAATCGGCAGAAACAGGATCGCCATCAACGGCAGGGTCAGCGCCGCCGCTTCCAGCAGGCGCCGCAGCATCAACCCCCACACACCCTGCGTCAGATGGTTAATCATCAACACCAGCAGCCCGCCGAGCGACAGAGCGATCCAGAAGAAATAGGCAAAGATATAGGAGTGGAAAAACTGCGCCGCCCCCAGAAACGCTCCAGCCACTGCCAGCAGCATGGCGACAGCGCCAACGATCAGCGCCACTTGCTGAAGGCGACCCAGCGCCGGACGAAGCGCAGCAGGCTCTTGTGCGATCATACGTTATCCCTTTCGGACGAGAGAACACTCTCGATATCGGGCCAGCGCCCAATCTCCTGATTCCTAATTCTGTTGTGGCGGGTTCTTCTGCAATTCACGGATGTGCGCCACGATCGCCCAGCGATCGCTGATGCTCTGGATGCGATAGCCATAGGCATACATGGTTCCTCTGCCATTGACCAGAACATCATAGTATTCGCCATCTGGCATATCCAGCAGGCGCTGATCGTAGAACGACGGCGGGCGCGGGTTGAGCAGCAACCCGACCTGACCACGGCCATTGCCGTTGACGCCGTGGCACACCGCACAGTAGATACGATAGCGCTCCGCACCGCGCGCCAGCAACTCCGGCGTGATCTGAACAGGGATTGTCGTCACATAGGCGCCATTCGGGTCGCCATCGACGCGCCCCACACTGACGGCATCGATCCGCAACCGGCCGCGCGCCACGGTATTCTCGACCAGCGGGCGCGCTGCAGCGCCATCGGCGAAAATCTCGCTTGCCTGCTGCGGCTTATATTTCGCCTGGTCATACATCTCCAGGTGGCAGGCGGTCATCAGCAGCGCGACGGCAACCAGCCACCCTGCCCGGATCATCCGTCCCACCAGCGCCCCTGGACGGCGGTATTGTCGCAGGTTCAACATTGCAGCTCCCCTAGTTATCTACAGTCGAGACTGCCAGCGGTTCCAGGCTTTCCAGAAACTGGCGCGTCCGCTTGAGTTCGAACTTGGGGTCGGCGGCTTCGATACACAGGAAGAAGCGGTCGACCGATGCACGCTCAAAGTTGGGTGCATTGAAAACCGGATGGTACGGTCGCGGCAGACCGCACGCGGCGATCATGCCAAAGACCGCAGCGAACGCCGCCAGTAACACCATACCCTCAAACGTCGCCGGGATGAACGCGGGCCAGCTGAAGAGCGGACGACCGCCGATATTCATCGGGTACGCAGACAGATTGATCCATGTCTGAAAGGCGAACATTCCCGACGCGCCCAGCAAACCCGCGCCAAAGATCACCCATGGCAGGCGTGTGCCACGATAGCCGACAGCTTCATCCAGACCGTGGATAGGCATCGGCGTATATGCCTCGAACTTCTTGTACCCGGCGTCGCGGGTTTTCTCCGCCGCCGCCAGCAGCGCATCGGCATTGTCGAACTCGGCTATCAACCCATACAGCGTCGGTTCGGTCGAAACCTTTGGCGCTTTTGCCTGTGTTGCATTTCGTCTCAGCATAGTTACTACGCCTCCCTGCCGTGTCCGGCGCCGCCGTGCGCCAGCGCTTTTTCGGTTTCCGTCTTATGCACCAGGTCGCGCACCTCGAAGATCGAGATTGCCGGCAGCAATCGAATGAACAGGAAGAACAGGAAGAAGAACCAGCCGAAAGAACCGGCATAGAGTGAAATATCCCATACACTCGGCGTATAGTACCCCCACGAAGCAGGCAAGAAGTCGCGGTGCAGACTCAGCACGATGATCACCCAGCGCTCGAACCACATACCGATGTTGATGCAGATCGAGATGAAGAACAACCAGGGCAGACTTGTGCGGAAGCGCTTGAACCACAACAGTTGTGGAATAGCGACATTGAGTACAATCAGCGACCAGTAGCTCCAGGCATACGGTCCCATTGTACGGTTGGTGATCAGGAAATACTCATAGATATTCGCACTGTACCAGGCATAGAATATCTCAGCAAAATAGCCGTATGCCACGACAAGACCCGATGCCAGCATCACCTTGCCCATCAGGTCGAAGTGCTTGATCGTAATCAGATCGTGCAGTTTGTACCAGCGGCGTAGCGGAACCAGCAGCAGGATCACCATCGCAAAGCCGCAGTAGACAGCACCAGCCACAAAGTAGGGCGGAAAAACCGTCACGTGCCAGCCGGGCAACTGCGAAATAGCGAAGTCGAGGCTGATGATACTGTGCACCGAGAGCACCAGCGGTGTCGAAAGACCCGCCAGGATAAGCGACGCCACTTCATAGCGGTTCCAGTCGCGTGCGCCGCCACGCCAGCCAAGCGCCAGAAAACCGTAGAAGAGTTTGACCCATTTATTGGTCGCCCGGTCACGCAGCGACGCCAGGTCGGGGATCAGACCGAGGTACCAGAACAGGATCGAAACGGTTGCGTAGGTCGAAATGGCGAAGACATCCCATTCGAGCGCGCTGCGGAACTGCGGCCACATCCCCAGTGTACCCGGGTATGGGAGCATCCAGTAATCAAGCCAGGGGCGACCGGTGTGCACCAGCGGATAGATGCCTGCGCACGCCACAGCGAAGATCGTCATCGCCTCAGCGGCACGGTTGATCGACGTGCGCCAGTCTTGCCGGAAGAGGAGCAGAATGGCGGAAATGAGCGTTCCGGCGTGCCCGATGCCGATCCACCACACAAAGTTAATAATGTCGAAGCCCCAGGCGACCGGGATGTTGATGCCCCATACGCCAACGCCGACAGTAAAGAGCACTGCCAGCGAGAAGAGGTACATGAGCAATCCCAGAGCCGCCACAACGAAACCAACGGGCCAGCCCCAGGGAGTCTTTCTGATCGGCGTCAACACAATGTCGCCGATAGTCCGGGTCACCGACTCATACGTCTGTTTCGGGCCCAGGAGTTCTTCGAGCATCTTGCCATACGCCGATTTCTGTGCGGGTTGTGAAGCCATGTGCTACTCCGTGTATCCTGGGGCGGGATGAAGGATTGCTCCGTTTTCCCGCCATCTGCCGTTCGCTGCGATTATGCCTTTTTCTCCTCCGCGAGATCGGGGTTCAGATTCTTGATCTTCGCCAGATAGCTGACCCGTGGTTTGGTATTCAGCTTATCGAGCGACGTATACTTCAGCGGCTGCTCTTTCAACGCCACAACCCGCGCTTGCGGATCGTTCAGATCGCCGAAGACGATCGCCTGCGTTGGACAGACCTGCTGACACGCCGTCACAATATCGCCGTCGGCGATGCGCCGATTCTCCGTGCGCGCCTGAATACGCGCTTCATTGATGCGCTGAACGCAGAACGAACACTTCTCCATCACACCACGCGCCCGCACCGTCACATCCGGGTTGCGCATCATCTTGAGCACCGGGATGCTGTCATTCTCAGTCGAGGCATCGATTGGCGAACGGTATGGCACATCCTGATACTGCAGGAAGTTGAACCGGCGCACCTTGTATGGGCAGTTGTTCGAGCAATACTTCGTACCAACGCAGCGGTTGTACACCATATTGTTCAACCCTTCTGCGTCGTGAACTGTGGCAGCCACCGGGCAGACGATCTCGCACGGTGCATGTTCGCACTGCTGGCAGAGCATCACCATGTTGTAGACATTCGGGGTATGCTCATCACCCACGTAGTATTGGTCGATGCGAATCCAGTGCATTTCGCGCCCAAGCCAGACCTCGTCCTTGCCGACCACCGGAATGTTGTTCTCCGACTGGCAGGCGACCACGCAGGCATTGCACGAGTTGCACACATTCAGGTCGATCGACATGCCCCATTTGTAACCGTTGTACTCAAACTCGCCGATCAGCGAGATAGGCTCCTTCTTTTCGACCTGCAGGAACTTCTCGTCTTCCACATACTCAGCAAGCGTGCCATAGCGTACCAGGTCCTTCTTGCGCCCTTCCATCAGGAAGTGCCCCTGGGTGCTTGCCAGTTTGTAGTTCTCTCCGACTTTCGCCACCTCCAGCCCGACGCCGAACCACGGCGTCGTACTGGTGCGCAGGCGGTACGCATTGAACCCGACATTGTTCCCGACCCGACCAGCAGCGGTGCGCCCGAAACCAAGATGCACCGTTACCGAATCATCGGCGTGCCCGGGCTGGACCCAGACCGGCGCGTCCACCGAACGTCCCTGATAGGTCAAGCGGACTACATCGCCATTCTTGAGACCTAGCGCGTTTGCGGTGCGCGTGCTCATCATAGCGACATTATCCCACGTAAGTTTGGTATACGGCTTGGGCGTCTCCTGCAACCAGGCATTGTTTGCGAGTGAGCCGTCCCACACCGAGGGATCTGGTCGGAACACAATCTCCAGCCCCTGCGCCGGCGCCGGAGGAGGCGCGCTGGCGAACCCCTGCTGGAGCGTCACCCGGCGGCTGCGCGCCTGCGTGGCGGTAATGACGCCATCGTGCAGAGCTGTATTCCAGAACACGCGGAAATTGCCGCTTGCATCCTGCGCCTGCCAGTAGGCAGTCAACGTCTGATACCCGGTCTCCTGCGGCTTGCCAAGGAACACATTGAGCACCTCGATCGCCGACTTACCATTGTAGAGCGGTGCAATCAGCGGCTGGACGATGGTTGTCGTCCCATCGAACGCGCGCACATCGCCCCATGCTTCCAGGAAGTGCGTGCCATTGATGTGCCAGGTGCTCTGCTGCGCCGTTTCATCGCGGTAGAGACCGACGTGAATGCTCAGCGGCGCTTTTGCCAGCGCTTCGGCGAATGGAATGTCGGCAGGCGCATTGTAGACCGGGTTGCTGTCGAGCATCAGCAACACCTCGACCGCACCGGCGTTCAGCTCCTGGGTCAGCGCGCTGAGCGCGGCAATGCCGCCGCCCGGGTCGCTCTCGACCGGTTCGGTGTAGACCACGGTGCTGCCGACATTGCCGAGTTGAGCGTTGATAGCGTGGCCAAGCGCGTGGACCACCGGCGGTTGACTTTCGCCGACCAGTACGACACACGCGCCACGATGCGCCTGAAGGTCTCTGGCTACTGCTTCGACCCACTTCTTCTCGGCATCACTGAGGGTCGCGCCTGCCGCCACATCCGGCACACCAACCAGAATCGCCAGCGCGCGCACCATATGCTCAATCTGTGATGAGCGCACCGGCAATCGGTGATCTGCGAGCAGGCCAGTGATCGACGGCGTACTCTCGGCGAGATACAGCCGGTTGACCTCTTTCGTTCCCTTGCGGATGCGACGCCCATCGGCCAGCTGACGCGCCATGCGCACACCGGTCGGCGATGGAGCGGTAAAGTCGGCGTCGAACCCGACGATCACCTTTGCCGTATCGAGCCGATAGATCGTGTGTACATCTTCGCCGAACGCCAGCCGCGCACCGGCATTGGCATTATCGCGACCGACCGGCTCATATTGATACCACTTCGCCTGTGGGAACTGCGCAAGCAGTTGATCTTTTTGCGCCACCAGCGTTGGCGATGTAATCGCGCCGGAGAGAATGCGCAGCCCGGCGCCCTGTCGGGCAGCTTGCGCCTGAACCGCGGCTGTTGCAGCAGCGACAAACGCCTCCCATGTCGACTCCTGCCCGGCGTTGGTTGGCGCCTGCGAGCGATCCGGGTCGTACATCGTCAGAATCATCGCCTGGGCAAGCAGATCGGTCGAGCCGAGCGATGCCGGATGGTCCGGGTTTCCCTCGATTTTCGTCGGGCGACCCTCGTGGCTTTCAACGAGCAGACCCGTGCCGAAGCCGGCGAATGGCGCGGCTGTGGCAAAGAAGAGCGGTTTCCCGTGAATGATCTCCTCCGGCTGACGGACATACGGAACGATCTTTTCCTGTGGTTGCTTGAGCGCAAACTGACAACCCGACAGACCGGCGAGCGCCAGCGACGCGCCCATGAGTTTCAGAAAATTGCGCCGGCTCACCGGGTCGCGCCACTCAGCAGCGCCACGCGGAAACTCGCGTTTGAGCAATTCGTTGAACTCCGGCGTATCAGCCAGTTCATCGAGACTGCGCCAGAATTCGCGCCCTTCGGCGTTCGCAAGACGCGCGCGCAGTGCGTTCAAATCTTGAGACTGATTACTCATAGTCACGCTCAATTCCTAGCGATGGCAGATGGCGCAATTCGTCAATTCCCACGACGAGCGGATTTCGTATTCCTGAACCAGACGCCGACCAACCTCGAGCTGGTTCGCTGGCGGCGTCCACGCCATGTTGAAGATTTCCTCGCGTGGACGGACATATTTTTCCGGGTTGCGGTGGCAATCCAGGCACCACGACATAAACAGCGGCTGCGTCTTGTAGACGACACGCATCTGATCGATGCGCCCGTGGCACGTCGAACAGCCGACGCCCTTGGCGACATGAATGTTATGATTGAAATAGACGAACTTGGGAAGGTCGTGGACTTTATTCCACTGGATCGCGGTTCCGGTCTCCCAACTCTGCCAGAGGAAGGCGACTTTCTCACTGCGACTGATAATCTGAGAATGACACCCCATGCACGTTTCGGTTGGCGGAATGTTGGCGTGGGCTGAGACCTCGACTGCCGTATGGCAGTAACGACAGTCCATTCCCAGCGCGACGTGCAGTTGATGGTTGAACCCGCCGCCAGGCTGCGGAATCTCGACACCCACGTCACGGTGCCAGTCCGACCAGCCAAACAGCCACCAGACTCCGCCGAGGATCGCCAGCACCAGTGGAATGCCGGCAAAAATGCTCACCCTGGCGAGCGTATTGGCTCTCCGGTCGAATACTTGGGCCATGTGGCGCCTTTCTAGCATCTAGCAGGTTGATGACGGATGACAGCGCACGATGCGTATCAGCGGGATTTTACCGACATGGATCACCCTCGCCGCCGACCTGTCTCTTCTCCATCGCACACAACCGCCAGACGATCTATCACGTACCCGGCGCTGTACGGCGCGAACAGGTCGAACGCCCCGTGCACAGCACACGGCATACGGTCGCCACGGACCAGTGTTGAAGGGACGACCGAATGGTGTGAACTAACAGCACATGCCGACATGAACGATGGCATGTGTGACACGGGTTTCCGGGAGGAGCGAGATCGTCTGGTTGCACCCTCTCTAGTTCTCGCAGTACGATTCCGGAGCCGTGAGATGCGGCAGCGCGACGGCTTCCATTGGTGCGTCGGACACTTGTCGGTAAATCTGAACGGCATCTTGCAACCTTGGTAAATAATATCACAGATGGTTACAGCCACAACCAGATATGCCTCGTTAAAACGGTGAAGAAATCTTAACCGTCACAGAGGTTTCTCTACATTCAATACACAAAACATATGCAACCGATCAAAGTGTATTTATTTGCGCGACAATGTTATTAACACCGCTCAATAAATCTGTTTCCCCAGCGCTGAAAGCGCAAACTCGACCGCCAGGAGCGCCGTCGTGTTCCGCGCGTCGAAAACAGGATTGACTTCTACCAGATCAAGCCCTATCAGACGCCCTGACGCCGCCACCAGTTCCATCGCCAGATGCGCCTCACGATACGTAATGCCCCCCAGCGCCGGCGTGCCGACTCCTGGCGCTTCGTTGGGGTCGAGGACATCGAGATCGAAACTCAGGTGAAACCCAACAGTATTGACGCTGACGTGCAGGATCGCCTCCTCGATCACCGACGCCATCCCACGCCGGTCGATGTCGTGCATGGTGAAGACATGCACGCCAGACGCGCGCAGCAGGTCGCGCTCGCCATCATCGAGGCTGCGCACACCAACCAGCGCGACATCTCCCGGACGCACCGCCGGCGTCTGACCGAGAACCCCGGTCAGCGCGGGATGACCACGCCCGGTGAGCGCCGCCAGACCCATGCCGTGAATATTTCCCGATGGCGTCGTCTCTGGTGTATTATAATCGCCGTGCGCATCGAGCCAGATCACGCCGATACGCCGGTTGTGCGCCACACCCGCCACCGACCCGATCGAGAGACTGTGGTCGCCGCCAAGCACGAGCGGCAGGGCGCCAGAGGCAACGACGTTCCGCACGCACTGCGCCAGGTCGCGGACTGCGACCGCGATCGGCTGGAGGTAGCGCAACGGTTCATCCGGCGCTGGCGGTTCAATCTGTTCGGCCAGCGGCACGCTGATGTTGCCAAGGTCGCGCACCTGACAGCCCAGCGCCGCGATTCGTTCGCGCAACCCGGCATATCGGATTGCACTCGGACCCATATCGACGCCGCGCCGTCCGGCGCCGAGATCGAGCGGCGCTCCGATGATTGCAATGTCACGCATTCTGTTCGAGGAGGAGATCAATGGAACGATTCTTTCAGTATTTGAATATCTTCCCGATGCCGCTCTGGCTGGCGATGATGTTTGCGCCCGGGCATCCGCTGACCGAGCGGATGAGCCGACCAGGACCACTGTTCATCATCGCCGGTTTGAACTATGTTGTTGCACTGGCGCTAGCCGTGCGGCGTGGGCAGCGCGACGGCGCAGCAGTAGATTTTACCTCATTGGAAGGAATTCGCAAGGGGATGAGTTCATCCGAAGGCGCTGCCGCTGCGTGGGCGCACATGCTCGCCCTCGATCTCTTCAGTGGTGCGTGGATCTATCACGAGTGCCGTCGCCTGAACGCCCCCTGGCATGTGCGCATCCCTGCGCTCTTCGCCACATTGATGGCCGGTCCTGCCGGGTTGATGGGATTCCTGATCTGGCGTCTGCGGAGAGATTGTTGATTACTTGATTGCGTGATTGTTCGATTGCTTGATTGCTTGGTTTTTGGGGGCGGTTCCTGGGTTTTGGCTTCTTGAGCGCTGAGGGCAGTTCCTGGGTTTTGGCTTTTGACTGCCTGGTTTTTGGATCAATTCCCGTTTTTGTGATTGCTTGAGTGCCTGGGAACCTGGTTTCTCAGTCCTGGTTTGATTGGTTGAGTGCTGAAGTCCGGTGTCTCGGTCCTGGTTTTTGGGTTTCGGTTCCTGGTTCCCGGTTTCTGGTTTGTACGTGTTCACATCCTGGGGTAAAAGGCAAATGGGGCGAAATCCGAAAAACCGCCCCTTCGATACGCACTGCTCAGGAGGCGGTTTTTCGGTATCCTGCGCTCTTCGGATAGGCCTTTATTGTGCATTCGAGAACAGGATGCTCTCGCTTCCCAGAGACGTAGACCTGCCTGGTTGTTCGGTTCTCTCAACCCCTGACCCCTGCCATCGACGCTGCGGGGCGTGTTTCAGGTGAAGGGGCACTTGCCCGCAGCGCTGACGCGGCCAGCAGGATCAGCGCAATCCAGACGGCATCCGCCAGGAACAGATGCACCAGTTGCATCCAGACCGGCGCCTGAAGCGCGACGTTGACATACCCGGCCGCGAGTTGCACAGCGTACAACGCTGTCAGCGCAATTGCCAGCCAGCGCGTCGTCGCGCCGGGGCGCGCCGTACTCGTGTACCAGGCTGCAACGACCACGAACGCGCCAAAGCCAATGGCGATGGCAGGGTGCATCAGGCGGATCGAGACGATCGCCGACACGAGCGGCGCCAGGTCTTCCTCACTTCCGCCCGCACGGGTATGGGCAAAGAAAAGGGTATCACCCAAAGCGATCACCGCACCGGTCATCCCGACCAGAATCATCCCGACCATGCCGGTAATCAGCCAGGCGGCGACAGCACCCTGACCGCGCAGGCGGATCGGCTCGCCGCCCGATGCCCACCATCCGGTCAGCGTGATGCAGGCAAGCAGGATGAAGGTGTTCAACAGATGCGCCGCCATCGAGACGGCGCGGGTCAACGACGCATTGTGCGCCACCAGTTCGAACAGCACCAGCCCTGCGCCCAGCAGCGCTTCGGTAATGATGAACACCATCGAGAGCATCGCGCCGCGCCGCACGATATGACCACGGGGGTATGCACGATACGCCCACACCAGCATACCTGCCACCATCAGCAGCGCCACGCCGCTCGTCAGGCGATGGGTGAACTCGACCATGGTTTCGACCGCCGGCGCTCGCGGAATGACTTCACCGTTGCAGAGGGGCCAGTGACTGCCGCACCCCGCACCCGAACCCGTCGCCCGAACGAAAGCGCCCCATAGAATGACCAGCAGGTTGTAGCCCAGCACCCCCCATGTATACAGGGCGAAACGATTGCGCGTCAGCATCGATGATTCCTTCCCAGGCGCTCTGGAAGCGCATCATGTCGTGCCGTGCATTGTATATCCCAGGCAGGCGAATGGTCAAGCTTCTGGAGCGGTTCATACCACATCTTTGCGCAAGAACCCGCCCGAACACCCCTGTACCGCATTCTACCTTCCCACCCGCAACCTTCATGCCCTCGCCCTTCCCCCGGCGTTCTGGCGGCGCTCCGGTCGGCGCGCACCGAGCATCGCCAGTTTTGCGCCCAGTTGTTCGAGGCTCACCAGGTTGTGCACCGGCAGAAAGTCGTCGATGAACGGGAGCGCTGCCTGCATTCCCTGGGTGAGCGGCTGGTAGCGCGGGTTGCCGAGCAACGGGTTTAGCCAGATCAAACGGTGACATGAGCGTTGCAGACGCGCCATCTCGCGCGCGAGCACCTGTGGGTCGCCGCGATCCCAGCCGTCGCTGATGAGCAGCACCACCGGTCCACGCCCCAGCACGCGGCGCGACCAGGCATAGTTGAAGTGGCGCACCGCGTCGCCGATGCGCGTCCCGCCCGACCAGTCGACCACCTGTTTGCTGACAGCGGCAATCGCTTCATCGATGTCGCGCTCGCGCAAAAGGCGCGTGATGCGCGTCAGGCGCGTGCCAAACACAAAGGCTTCGACATCGCGCAAACCGTTCGAGATCGTGTGGACAAACTGGAGCAGAATACGGCTGTAGCGATCCATCGATCCGCTGATGTCGCACAGCACGACCAGTGGACGCTGCCGATACCGCGGTTCGCGGAAGGTAAGTTCGATCGGATCGCCGCCGTATCGAAGGTTCCGGCGCAGGAGACGGCGCATGTCGATGACGCCGGGACGGTTTGCCGGACGCCGACGGCGCGTGCGGCGCGGCTCGATGCGCCATTCGAGCGTGCGCAGCAACTCTTTGCACGCCTGTACTTCCTCGTAGCTGAAACTACCGAAGTCCTTGGTGCGGAGCGTTTCGGAAGCGGTAAACGTGAGCGTGAAACCGACCTTCTCTTCCTGCTGTTCTTCGTGACGATCCGGCTCATTGCGCCCGTCGCCCTGGCTGCGCGGCCGGCGCGGCAGGCGCAGCGGCTTTGGCGGCGTTTTGACCACCGGGATCGCCAGCATGAGCGGATCGAACCCCGATTGCGTGCGCCAGTAGAAATCGAAGGCGGCATCGAACACCGGCAGGTCTTCACGTCGGCAGATCAGCGTGCAGCGCGCAGCAGCGCGAAAATCGTCGCGCGCGACAATCGGTGCATGCTCCAGCGCCCGCACCAGATCGATTGTCTGCTCGACGCTGACCTTGATGCCGGTGCTGCGCAGCAGATGGACGAATGCCACCACGTGCGTCATCAGGTTGCCCTGAGGGATGAGATCTTCGAATGTGTCCATAAGTAGCACTACAAAGAGATTGCTCGTGTACGACAAAGGTACGTATTCAGACGTATCGCACCCACGGTGCTTTTACGTCAGCAAGGCGGTGTCTTGTGGCGTTTGCGAAAGCCATCCCGCTGCCGATCCTTGATCGTGAGGGCTTCTCCCGAACCCTCGATCGTGAACAGGCGCCTGTGCAGGCGCAACGGGCTCGAAAAAGTGAGATTCATAAGCGTGGCCTTTGTGAACTTCGTGCCTTTGTGGTGCGATCATCACGCAATGTCTCGCTGTCGTCGTAAATGGACGTTTACAGACCTCACGAGCACTTAAAACAGACGCTCCGTCGTCAGGATTCCGCTCATGAAGCCGCTGATCATGGCTCAACGACACTATACGCCGGCTTTTTCGAGCAGCGAGCGCACTCCCTGACCGCGCACCTGGGCAATATCGTCCTGATACTTGAGTATCGCGCCGAGCGTATCCTCGACAAGATCAGCGGTAAGTTCACGCGCATCGAGCGCCGTCAGCGCCGTTGCCCAATCGAGCGTCTCGGCGACGCCGGGGAGTTTGAAGAGATCGAGTTTGCGCAACTCGTGAACGAACGCCACCACCTGACGCGACAGACGCTCGGAAGCGCCGGGCACTCTGACGTTGACGATCCGCAGTTCCTTATCGAGCGACGGATAATCGATCCAGTAGAACAGGCAGCGTCGCTTGAGCGCATCATGAATTTCGCGGGTTCGGTTGCTGGTGATAATGACCGTCGGTGGCTGGCTGGCACGAATGGTGCCGATCTCCGGGATGCTGATCTGCCAGTCGGAGAGCAGTTCGAGCAGGAACGCTTCGAACTCTTCATCGGCGCGGTCGATCTCATCGATTAGCAGCACTGGCGGGCGATCCCAGCTCTCTTCGATAGCCTGCAGCAACGGGCGCTTGATCAGAAACTCGGGGCTGAAGATTTCGTTGAGCGCGACATGGGCGTCAGAGGCGCCAAGCGCCTCCATCAGGCGGATCTGCACCATCTGCCGCGTGTAGTTCCATTCATAGATCGTTGTGTTGACATCAAGACCTTCGTAGCACTGGAGGCGGATCAGGTGACGGTCCTGCATCCGCGCCAGCGTTTTGGCAATCTCGGTCTTGCCAACGCCCGCCTCCCCTTCCAGCAACAGCGGTTTCTGAAGTTTGAGCGCCAGAAAAATCGCGGTCGTCAGTGGACGGTCGGCGATGTAATCGTGTGCGGCGAGCGCCTGCTGTAACTCGTCGATGGTTGCGAAATTCATTGGTTGTTGATTCCTGTCATCGGCATGCGATTGTACCGGCATGGTGCAGCAGAGTGCAGCGTTGCACATCTCAGGCGACCCTCTCCCTGCTCCTTGCCGTTGCGCGAGAGAAACGGATAGAATAATTGTAGCATGGAAGGTCTGTGCTATAATCGCCGGTACGATGCATTTGCGTGAGTTTTACCAGACATGGCTCGACCCGATGAAGATGAGCGCCTGACAGCTGCAATGGCGCACGCCAGCATAATAGCGAATGCGGCAGGTCTGACCGGTCTGACGCTGACGGTCGTTCTCTGGGCGACACAGCGCCGCAGATCGCGTTTTGTGCGCGCGCATATCGTGCAGGCGCTGGTTTATCAGGCAGGCACGCTGCTGGGTGTGGTGCTGCTGATGCTCCTGTGGTCGGGGTGTCTGTTGCTTTCGCTGCTGCCCGCTGCGCTGCGCCCCGATCTCTACCGTGACGGCACGTTGCCGGATACGTTCTGGGTCGCGTTGTTTGGATTGATCCTTCCGATCGGGTACGGATTTGCAGCGACCGTGTACGCCCTCTATGGCGCATACATGGTCTACCGCGGCAAGCGGTTCGCCTACCCGCTCGCCGGACGACTGGTGGCGCGCGATCTGGAGGAGTCACAGTCTGGCGCTTCAACCTCAGCAACGTCCGCAGCGGATGCGCAGACCAGTGCGTCCGTTTCGGCGACGCCCCTCCGCGACGCGGCGCCATCACTTCCTACTCCAGGCGGCACGACCGCCGCGCACCCGCCGACGCCGCTCTCTCCGCCGGATCACCCGGTGGCCATGCAGCCGCCAGCATCTGCCCCTCCAGCCGCGTCACAAACAGGCGCAGCAGAAAAAGAAGTCGCGCCAGCATCACCAGAGGCGGCATCGCCGCCATCTGCACTGACGGCGACGACAGTTGCTGCGCCCTCTCCTCCGGCAGAAGCGCCGCCAGCGGTCACGAGCGCTGAGAGCGCAGCGCCCTCCGCAGCCAGTGCGCCATCGGTTCCTTCCGCGAGTGATGTTGTGGGGGTTGTACCGATGCAGGACGCGCTCGACCAGGGTTCACGACCGACTGACCGGGTCGCCGTCTCGCCCGCCGATACCGCACCGGGCGGTCAACCGCCAGAGGAGCGGTAACGCTCTTTCAGCGCCACGTAACGTTGCGCCGTGCGACGGATGCGATCGATGCGCCCCTCGCCGAGTGGACGGATGACGCCGGGAACGCCCATCACCAGCGACCCTGGCGGCACGACCATGCCCTCGGTCACCAGCGCGCGCGCCGCGATCAGACTGCCGGCGCCGATCTGCGCGTGGTTCAGCACAACCGCGCCGATCCCGATCAGCACATCATCTTCGACGGTGCAGCCGTGAACGACCGCCGCATGCCCGATGCTCACCCCGTCGCCAATCGTCAGCCAGGCGTCGGGGTCGGCGTGGAGCACGCTGCTATCCTGAATGTTGCACCGCGCCCCTATCCGAATGAACCCGTTATCGCCCCGGATAACGACCATGGGCCAGACGGACGTATCGGCGCCAATGCTGACCGTACCGTGCACATACGCATATGGCGAAATATACGCGGTTGGATGGATGTCGAGTCGATCGGTAATGTCGGGGAAGGTCAATGGTTCGTTCATGCGTTCTGTCCTGAAACAGGATCGATAGGCGATAGCCGACTGTGTTGAACGTTCAACGTTTAATGTTCAACGTTCCCACGTTCCCACGTTCCCACGTTCAACGTTCCCACGTTCCCACGTTCAACGTTCCCACGTTCAACGTTCAACGTTCCCACGTTCCCACGTTCAACGTTCCCACGTTCCCACGTTCAACGTTCCCACGTTCCCACGTTCCCACGTTCCCACGTTCAACGTTCAACGTTCAACACTCAACGCCATCCCCGCTCCGCCGGGGTCGGACGCGCCGCGCAACCCGCCGCGCGCCGGGTCGATGGCGATGACCTGCACGAGCCCGAAGGCGCCATAACTCTGCGGCGCGCGCACCACCGGGTGACGTTCGCGCACTTCGGCGCAGATGTACTCAGGAATGCGGTTCTGCACCACAATCCGCTCACCCTGGCAGTCGAACCGCGGCGCCTGCACCGCTTCCGCCGGACTCATCCCGAAGTCGATGATGTTCAACAACACCTGCAGCACACCGGTGATAATCCGGTTCGCCCCCGGCGCGCCGATGACCAGCACCGGACGGTTGTCGGCATACACGATGGTGGGCGTCATGCCGGTGGTGCGCCCTTTACGCGGCGCGATCGAGTTGCGATGACCGGGGATCGGGTTGAAATTGATCATCGAGTTGTTGTACATAAAACCGAGACCCGGTGTAATGACCCCTGACGACATGCCGAGCGAGTGGGTGAGCGCAACGCAGTTGCCAGCAGAGTCGACCACGCTGACGTGGGTGGTATCGGGAGGACCGCCGGGTAACGCCGCGACATCGATCGGAAGTCCGGCGTCGATCTGCGCCCGCCACTGCGCGGCGCGCTCTTTGCTCGTGAGCCAGTCGATAGGAACAGCATCGAATGCCGGATCACCAATATGCCGATTACGATCTGCAAATGCAGCTTTCATCGCCATCGCTACTGTGAAGATGTAATCGGCGCTGTTGTGCTCCAGTTCGCGCAGGTCGCACCCTTCGAGAATGTTCAGCGCCTCGATCAGGGTCGGGCCGCCATGCGGCGCCTGCGAGGAGACGATGGTGTACCCGCGATATGTGCCGATCGTCGGCGGCTCTTCGCGCAGCGCATACTCCGCCAGGTCATCGGCGGTGACGAAGCCGTCGTTGGCAGCAATGTCATCAGCGATGCGCCGCGCCAGCTCACCGTGATAGAAGTCATTGGGACCGGCATCGGCGAGGCGGCGCAGGGTGCGGGCATAGTCGGGGTTGCGCAGAACCATCCCCTCGTCGTAAGGGTGTCCATCAGCCGTCAGATAGATGCGCCGCGCTTCTGCATTCGCCAGAATGTAGTCGAGCAGCGAACTCGCCTCCGGATACAGCGCGCGGGTCTTCCAGCGGTTTGCCAGAACGCTATCGACCATGAACCCTTCTTCGGCGACATGGATTGCCGGCTCGATTGCCTGCGCCCAACCGATGCTCCCCCAGCGATCCAGCAGCGTTGCCAGGACCTGCACCACACCCGGCGTACAGATCGCCTGGTACCCGACATCATTGACCTTGCCGGTCAGAAAATACCCCCAGCCGTCCGGGTTCATACCGATAAATCGGTCAACCCACATATCGGGGCGCACCCGCGATCCCGCGAGCGCGGGGGCATCGAGCAGGATCGTGTGCGCGGCCGGTTCACCCGCCAGCCGCACGACTGCAAGCGCGTATCCGCCCAGACCACACATCTGCGGGTTGACAATCATCTGCACGAAGGCACAGGTCACAGCGGCATCGACGGCGTTGCCGCCGTTCATAAGCACCCGCGCCCCAGCCTCAACGGCAATCGGTTCTGGCGCCACAATCATTCCTGGCATCGGAGTCTCTTTCGTTGTCAGTGGAGTAGAATGGTACAAAGCAGTATACAAGATCAGGAGACTGACCATGTCACGTTTCTGGCGGCTTGCGCCGTTCCTTGTCGGGTTGGGTGCGGGGGTGGCGGTCGGTCCGACGGCATACCGCGCGACCAAAGCGTTGCAACTGATGATTATCAGCATGCGTCAGCCACTGTGGCGCTACCCTGCCGATGTGAACCTCCACGCCGAGGATGTCACATTCGCAGCGCAGGATGGCATCACGTTGCGCGGATGGTTCATCCACCGGGCGAACGACGATGGCTCACCCGCGCCGGCAATTGTGTTCATTCACGGCTGGCCCTGGAACCGCTGCGGCAATCGCGCCGGCGCCACGGTGCTGCCCGACCGCACCGTCGATTTTCTCGAACCGGCGACAGCTTTCAGCTGCGCCGGGTTTCACGTGCTGCTTTTCGACCTGCGCAACCACGGTCTCAGCGACGCCAGCATACCGGTGACGTTCGGCGTCAACGAAGCGCGCGACGTGATCGGCGCGGTGATGATGCTGCGCGCGCGACAGGACGTAGACGGCGCGCGGATCGGGCTGATCGGGTATTCGATGGGAGCGAACGCCGCGCTGCGCGCCGCCCCTGATTGCGCCCCCATTCGCGGCATCGTCGCCGTGCAACCGACGAGTGCAACAGTATTTGCGCCAAACGCCGCGCGCGACGTGCTCGGTCCCGCCGGACCGACCCTGATCCGGATCGGCGGGATGCTCCACCAGGCATTCGGCGCGCCGTCATTCGACGCAATTGCGCCAGCCGCCTGGGTACACCGCCTGCGCGACACCGACGTGCTCTACATCCAGGGGCAGGGGGATCGCTGGGGGTCGCTGGCGGATGTCGAGGCGATGGCGGCGAACACCCCGCGCGCCCGACGAGTCGTTGCAGCCCCATCGAACGAGCGGTACGGCGGGTATCTGTACGTCACCGAGCACACAGACGAAATCATCGCGTTTTTCAGGGAAACGCTGGACGTTGCGGGGTGACATCGCGCCCATGCGACCGTTGATGGCGCAGATGGGAACTCACTGTGACCCGCAGGCAGCGGGTCATTCGTTGATTCGCGCTCTATTCGTTGACCACTGGCGCTCTTTGGTCAGCGGATGGACCACGAAAAAACGACATTGTGGGTGGCTAAGCAGTTATCAGGGCTGCCGCACCGCGAATACCAGCGCTCATCATGCGTGCGCATCAGCCCCGGAAGAGAGTCCCTTCATGCAGCCTTGTGATGCAGGTCGTAGGGCTGACGCAGAAGCGCTCAAGCGACTTGTTGCAGATATGCCAAACCCCCTTCATGCAGCCTTGTGATGCAGGTCGTAGGGCTGAATCAAGACCTCAGCCGGCACTCCTAAGCCCTGGTGCAACTTCCGGATCATCTCAAGCGTCAGGGCTCGCCGGCGATTGAGCACCTCAGAAACCCGCGCCCGACTGCCAATATACGGCTCCAGGTCGCGCCGGGTGAGTCCGCGGCTTTCCAGAATGTACTCGATCATGGCAACCGGATCGGGCGCTGCAATCGGCATATGTCTTGCCTCATAGGCTTCAACCAGTGTGACAAGAATATCCAGACGATCGCCTTCCGGAGTGCCGGGACGCGCGGAAAACAGAGTTTCGATTTCCGCAAGCGCTGCCTGATAATCGGCGTCATTGCGAACAGGCCGGATCTGCATCGTTATATCTCCGCTAAATATGCTCTGCGTCAATCTGATCGTATTCCTGGTGAGTGCCAATAAAACGAATATAGACAATACCAAAGTCGTAATTTATGGCCGCCACAAGGCGATAGGCGTTCCCGCGAATATTAAAAATTATACGGTTGTTTGCCAGGATGCTTGCCGTTATGTACATATTGCGAATATCGCTCGGACTTCTCCAGTCAGCATGTTTTACATCGTAATACCATGCCTTGAGCGCCTGTTCTGCATCTGCGTGGCGTTCCCAGAACTCCCGCAAGGTCTTTTTAGCAATGATGCGCACGGTCTGAGCTGGACAAAACAGGACTCCTTCCATCATAACTATAACATGTTCCCACAGCGGGATCAAATACCCTGGCTGGCGATTGAAACCGCGCGCACCGAGGAAGCACCCGTGACCGCCTGAAGGCGGTGGTACGACAGGCAGCGCGCCCGCGCGCTCCTCAGGATGCGGTTTTTTGATATGATAGTCATCAAAGCGAAGCGGACGTTGAGACGGAGCATTGCTGCGTATGGCATTCTCACTGGAAACATGGCGCGCCGAAGTGCGCGCGCGGATTGCTGACCTGGCGCGTGACCCGCGCGGCGCGCTGCAACGCGCCGGCGTCGAGACGCTCTATGGCTTTCTGCTCGGCAGCACGCTGATGCCGGTCGTTGCCGCCGCCGCTCAGGACCCCGGCAGCGCCATCGTTGCGCTGACCGGTGTGGTCGGCAGTGTGGGCGCAAATCTGGTGAGCAATCTGGTGCAGCAGCGCTACGACGGTTCAGATGCGATGGCAGTGATCGCCGCGGAAGCGACCGATCCGCAGTTCGCGCCGGCATACGCGAAACTGGTTGACGAGCTCAGGGTGCTCGCGCTCGTCCAGGAGGAACTCGCCGGCCAGACCGAACTGCTGCAGCGCCTCCACGACGAACTGCAGCGTCTCGGTCGCGCCGGGCCGTTCGGCGGCGCGACGATCCAGATTGAGCAGTCCGGCGGGGTCAATCTGGGGGTTGGGACGACGATCGGTCAGACCGGCGACCTGATCGGCCGTGATAAGATTGTCACCTTCTTCTTCGCCGCCGCCGGCATCGACCCTTCCGAGGAACAGCGCGAGCTCGTTGCCGGGTACCTCGACCGCCTGGCGCAGCGCTGCGACCGGCTGCGCGTTACCGGCGCCGTGCAGCGCGGACGGCGGGACATCGGCGCAACCCTGACGCTGAGTGATGTCTACACCACGCTGGCGGCGGATGCCTGGGAGACCGTGCGCGAAGCGCAGGACGCTGATGCTTTCGCCGCCGACCTTCGGGATGGCGATCCTGATCAGACCCTGCCGGATCAGACCAGGCGGCTGGTGGAACTGCAGCGGGATATGGGGCCGGCTGCGCTGCCGAAGCGGGGCGATGCTCAGCCACGTTTTCGCCTGGAGCGTCCGTTGCTGCTGACCGAGGCGCTCTGCCGGCGGAAGCAGGTGGTGCTGCTGGGCGGTCCCGGCAGCGGCAAGAGCACATTTCTACGTTATCTGGCGGTCGCGCTGGCGCGTTGCCCTGCCGATCAGGCGCCTGCGCTTCCGGGCTGGAGCGCCGGGCGCCTGCTGCCGCTCTATGCCTCGCTGGGCGCATTCGCGACCTGGGCGCGGCAGACAGGCGACGCGCTCGATGGGCGCGGGCTGTGGCGCTACCTGCTGGCGACGGCGCAGGAGTACGGTCTGGACGGACTCGATCGCCCGCTGCAGCGCGCTTTCCGCAACGGCGGACTGCTCCTGCTGCTCGATGGGCTGGATGAGGTGGCAGACCCTGACACGCGCGTCGCCGTCGCGCGCGCAGTGGCGGAGCTGGCTGAGCCCGGCGGCATGCTGGCGGTGACCTGCCGGGTGCGTTCGTTTGATGCTGCGGTCGCCAGACCCTTCGAACGATGGTTCGAGCCGGTGACGCTCGCGCCATTCACCCTCGGCCAGATGCGCCACTTTGTCGCCGCCTGGTACACGCGCAGCGCTGAGCGCCAGGCGATTGACGCAGACGAAGCGCGCCAGCGAACGGCAGAACTGACCGACCGCCTGGAACGCCTGCCCAACCTGCGTGATCTGGGGCGGACGCCGCTGCTGTTGACGATCATGACGCTGCTGCACTACTACGATGGGAAACTGCCGGAAGATCGCGCCGACCTGTACGAAGACCTGGTGCAATTGCTGCTGACGCGCTGGACGCAGCAGCGCCGCGAGGCAGGCGCGCCGCCAGCCTTGCTTGACCAACTCAAAGCCGATGGACGACTGGGCGGGCTGAAGGAATACCACCTGCGCAATACGCTCGAAGAACTGGCCTACCGCGCGCATCAGGAACCGCCGACCGGCGATGGACGCGGGTTGCTCAATCGCCACCTGGTAAAAGACGCATTCGAGAAATTGTTCACCGCTTTTGAGCTCGGTCCGGGTCCTGCGGCAGAGAAGACGGCGCTGGCGCTGGAGTACATGGAGCAGGAGAGCGGACTGCTGCTGAGCGAAGGCGGCGACCGCTACGGTCTGCCGCACCTGAGTTACGAGGAATACCTGGCCGGCTGCTATCTGGGGCGGCAGACCCCATTTGCGTTGCTCCCCTACCGGCGCTGGCAGGAAGACCCCGGTCGCTGGCGCGAGGTAATCTTCCTGGCGCTGGGGCGGATGGTGCGCGGCGAGGGGCGCGAGGCTGCGGCTGCGTGGTTGCAGCATTTGTTGCTGCCGGCGCACGGCGAACGGGAGCGAGACGCGACGGAACGACAGCGAGCAGCTTTCTTTGCCGCGGAGTGTCTGAAGGAGATGGGCAGCAAACCGGCGCTGATCGGCGTCACCACGGTCGATCTTGCCGACCTCTGGCGACGCCTGGCGCAGAGCCTGGCGGAGGTCATTGAAGGAACAACCCTCGCCGCCAGTGATCGGGTGCGCGCCGGGGTCTGGCTCGGCGACCTGGGCGACCCGCGGCCGGGTGTCTGCACCCTGCCGCCGGCAATGGTCGAATTGCCTGGTGGCGTGTTTGTCATCGGCAGCACGCCTGAGGAAGCTGATGCGGCCGGGATAGCCTGGGAGCAGTTCTGGCTGAAGCAGGGCGATAAGAAAATAGCGAAAGATGCGCGCACCTGGCCGCAGAATGAGATCAATAACCAGGGCATCCCTGTTGCGCCGTTTGCCATCGGACGCTACCCGATCACCAATGCGCAGTACCGGCTCTTCATTCAGGACGGCGGCTATGACCCGTCCGCCCCCTGGTGGGACGACGCGGCACGGGCGTGGCTGGCGCGCGATGACGCCGCAACGCCTGATCTCGATGACTGGCGACGCCGCACCCGCAAAGACCGGCCGGAGTTCTGGGATAACGAGCGTTTCGGCATCGCGCGTCCAAACCATCCGGTGGTCAGCATCAGTTGGTACGAGGCGACGGCGTTCTGTCGCTGGCTGACCGGGCATCCCGACTACAACCGGGACGGATGGGTGTATCTGCTGCCGAGCGAGCTGGAATGGGAGTACGCCGCGCGCGGCGCCGCGCGCCGCACCTATCCCTGGGGCGATGCGGAACCGGACGGCGAGCGGGCGAACTTCAACGAGATCTACAACGCCACAACCGCTGTCGGCTGCTTTCCGGGAGGCGCGACGCCGGAGGGAGTGCTGGATATGGCGGGGAATGTGTGGGAGTGGACCCGGAGCGCATATCGCCCCTACCCCTACGACCCGAATGATGGACGGGAGGATGGCCGCAACCCGGCGCAAAAAACCTTTACAATCCGCGGCGGCTCGTGGTACACTCGATCGCTCTACCTGCGCGCGGTCTACCGCTACCATAACCATCCCGTTAGCCGTGGCGACGGCCTTGGTTTTCGTGTTGCCCGGCGCCCTCCTCGTGTAAAACGTTAAGGTGTTCTGCGTCCTGTGTTGCCGGCGTGAGAGGCACTGTGTCGCCGGTACGGGCACTGATAGCGGAGACGAACCAGAAGGGGGATGCAAGGGGGAAAGCCTTCCCCCTTGCTCGCGCCCGAAGGGCGCGAATCATAGTTTCGTTTTGGCGATCGATGAAAACCTACAAAAACCTGTTTGAACGAGTCTGCGCGTTCGACAATCTCTGGCAGGCGTTCCACCAGGCGCGTAAAGGCAAGCGCGCCACAGGCGAGGTTGCCGCGTTTGAGTATGCGCTCGAACGCAATCTCTTCGATCTCGAACGCGAATTACGCACAGGAACGTACCGTCCTGGCGGTTATCGTCACTTCTATATCTACGAACCGAAAAAGCGCAAGATCAGCGCTGCGCCGTTTCGCGATCGTGTGGTTCACCATGCGCTGTGTCAGGTGATACAACCTCTCTTCGAATGCCGGTTTGTTGACAATTCTTTTGCGTGCCGGATCGGGAAAGGAACCCATCGCGCACTGGATCGGGCGCAGCAATATGCCCGGCGTTTCCGCTATGTCTTGCAGGGCGATATTGTCCAGTTCTTTCCCAGCGTGGATCACGTCGTGCTGCGCGGTTTGCTGGCGCGACGCATTGCTGACGCGCAGGTGATGCAACTGGTCGATCTGATCCTGGCGAGTGGCGCAGGGGTTTTGGAGAGCGAGTACACCTGAACAGCAACTGATGGAAAGACTGGAGGATTACGCGTTGCGGATTATCAAACTGTATGGCGCGTTGCCGGACTATCCCGCCGCGGGACATCAGGTTGCACAGGTCATTGGCAGGCAATTCCTGCGGTCTGGAACAGCGGTTGGCGCGAACGATGCCGAAGCGATTCGCAATCATAGTCTCGCTGACAAAGCCGCCAAACAGCAGGTCTGTATTAAGGAACTTGAAGAAACCGCATACTGGCTACGCTTGCTTATCAAGGCTGAGCTGGTTGCCGCGAATCGTCTCGGGTCGTTGCTGACCGAAACCAGCGAACTCACCGCCATCTTTGTCGCCAGCGTCCGCAAACTGCACCAAGGGTTGTAAAATAACTGCGTCAGCCATCCATATCCACACAATAAACACGTAATAGTACTTGTGAGTTTCCACATTATCGGCTATCGGCTATCGGCTATCGACTATGCGTATCGGCTATCGCCTATCGGCTATCAAGTCCGCCACAGGCGCAGGTGCTATAATAGCAACACCGGTTCTACCGTGTGGGTCGTGGCCAGTCACAGCGCCGCCAGTCTGAGTCTTTGTCAGATCAGGAGTATGCCGCCATGCCGACACCATTTCCAGGCATGGACCCCTATCTTGAGCGTCCCGGTCTGTGGGAAGAGGTACATGCAGGCCTGATCGTCGCCATCCAGCAGTACCTTGGTGCGCTCCTGCACCCGCGCTACCGGGTGGCCATCGAGCGCTGCACCTACCTGGCGTTGCTTGAGTCCGACACATTTGCCGGGAAGCCGGATGCCCCGGTCGTCGCTCCACCCTCGTCGCCGCTACCGCTACCCTCCCCGGCGTTGCAGCAATCGGTGGCAGTTACCGCGGAACTCCCCATGCCGGATGAAGTGGTCGAGCGCTTCCTGGAGATCCGCGATCCAGCCACCGGTGAGGTGGTGACCGTTATTGAGCTATTGTCGCCGAGCAACAAACTCACCAGCGAAGGCCGGCTGAGTTATGAACGCAAGCGGTTGCGGATTCTCGCCAGCGCCACCCACCTGGTGGAGATCGACCTGTTGCGCGCCGGGCCGCCGTTGCCGATGCGTCTGCCGCCCGATGCAGGCGCATCAGATTATCGCATCGTCATCAGCCCGGCGCCACAACGTCCCCAGGCGGATGTTCTGCTGTTCAGCGTGCGAGCGCCGATCCCTGATGTGCCGATCCCGCTGCGGCCCGGCGAACCAGAGCCGCTGCTGCCGCTCAACAAGTTGCTCCACGACCTGTACGACCGCGCCGGCTATGACCTGGCGATTGATTATTACCGTCCGCCTGAACCGCCGCTCACGCCGGATGACGCAGCATGGTCGGCAGCGCTTGCCAACCCGCACGCCAGATAACCATCGTTATCGTTATCACGCGTCGGTGCAGCGTTCAGCAGGAGAGGCCAGGAGAGAACCTGTCGAGTCTCCGCGCTGGGCCGCGTCAGGGTGTAATCATTCCCGGATCAACACGAATATAGTCTATCGGCTATCGGCTATCGGCTATTGGAGTGCATATGGATCAATCACAACTGCTGGAAACCGCCCGTCAGTTGCTGGCGCTGATCGCCCCGCTGATCGCCGGCGGCGCGCTGGCGAAGATCGGCGAGAACGCCACCGACACTGCTGTACAGGTCCTGGGCCGCGCCTGGGGCATGCTGCAGCGCCGCTTCCAGGGTCAGCGCAGGGCCGAGGCGGCATTGACTGTTCTGGAAGATGAACCCGACCGACCGGAAAACCAGGAGCGGGTGGCGCAGCAGATCGTCGCGCTGTTTCAGCACGATCCCGCCGCCATCGCTGAATTGCGCGCCATCGTTGAGGAACTGCGCCGGACTCAACCACAACCGCAGCGCAACCACACCCAGACCATCAGCGGCAATGCACAGGTCGGTACAGCCGTTGCCGGCGATGTGCACGGGTCGATCACCGTTACGCAGCAGTCGGGCGGCATTAACTTCGGCAGCGGCAATGTGATCGGCAAGATGGGTGATGTCGTCGCTGGCGACAGGCACGTCACCATCGGACCAACGGTGAGCGGGCCGATCAGCGCCGGGACCGTCAATGTCGCCACCCATCAGACAATCCACGGCGCGCAGGCTGCTGCGCCCGCCGCGCCGCTGGTTGTGCTGGCGGCATACGCCGCGCCGCGCGGCGTCTCCTCGCTCGCGTGGGAGAACGAAGAGCGCGCGCTGCGCGATTGCCTCGCGCCCTACCCGGAACGTTTTCGCTTCGAGCCGCTGCCGCGCGCCACGCCGGACGACATGCACCGGGCGCTGCTGCGGCTCAAACCGGCCTACCTGCATATCCTCAGTCATGGGAACGCGGGCGATCTCCTTTTTGAAGATCGTTACGGCGACAGGCAGCCGGTGCCACGCGCCGCGCTGCTGCAGACCATCGCCAGCACCTCCTCACTGCGCTGCGTCATCCTGAGCGCCTGTGAGTCGGCGGCGGGTCTGACCGCGCCGGGACCCGGTATGCCGCCGGTGATCGCCATGCGCGCGGCGATCAGCAGCGAGGCGGCGCGCGCGTTTGCGCAGGGGTTCTACGACGCCATCGCCGCCGGTCACGCGGTGC
>FWWL01003876.1_pt1 | contig 26335 bp, 20 predicted proteins | sample 2228331 | NCBI WGS metagenome assembly FWWL01 (sample SAMEA103939775, study PRJEB20133) | metagenome
TATATCTCCATCTGATATATCCACAAAACGGTGCATTGGATATTGTGGATTGTGTCTCCCATAATAAGGATTATCCGGTGGTATATGAATCGGTCTTTTTACAACATCAAAAGCAACTTCCGCAAAACTATGTTCCGCTTTACTTATATATGTAGGGAAAATTACCCTTAGCCGATGATTTTTTGCATTATTTTTTACCTTTGTCGTAACCTCTAATCGTCTACTTCCTTTTTTCAATGTAAAGTAACTACTTATCTCCAACGGCACCTTTTCCGTTTTTCGTCTTGTATGATTCTTTTCCGCTTCTCTATCCAACTCCGTTATATCCCTTTCAAGACCGGAGGGTATCATCATCACATAATCCACTCTAACGCGAGAAAACAAAGGACCGTTGACCTCTAATGTAAACTTGGCAGGAGTTCCAAAAGAATATATTGTTTCGTTTTCATCCGGTTCTATATGTATCCAGGAATGTCCGGTCTCGCCTGTATCTTCAAAGTAATGTAAATTAGTAAATGTAATATTTGTTTCTTTGTTCGTAAGATTAAGAGTTCCATCCTGATTAAATGAAACCCGAAGATATTCATTTTCAAGAGTAAATGGTGTTTTGAATATATTCTTATTTTCTTCTATCTCAGGGGGATTGTTAGTAGGTTTGATAAAAAATGTTTTATAGCCAAAGGCAGGAATATCTGATATATCTATATAGGTTAACAATCGTTTTGACCGAAGTTCTATAGAAATATCTTGAAGGTTTCTGACCAAAGTTCCCGTTTCAAATTCTTGCTGGATTTGTATGTCACAGGGTGAATTTGTATCAGGATTTATTATCTGGAAATGTTCATACCCCATGTTTTGAGGCAAATCAATAAATGTGGATATTACCTGATTTCGTTTAAAGGGACTCGGATTAAACACGAGAAGGACACTTTCATTTCTGGGGATGGAAGATAGGTCTATTTTTGAATAAATATGCTGGAGTGCTCTTCGCATTAACCCCTCGCTCGTGATGATTACCTGTTCTGCCCGTGAAATAGCATCTTTCTCCATCTGGTCAATACCGCCACCGGTAATTGTGTCATGCGGATGATTCTGCAAAAGTAGTTTCCAAGCACGAGTTAGGGCAGTTTTGAAATACTCTTTTCCTAAAATACTGGCTAAAGCACACCAGGGCTCGGCTCCTCTCTGTAAAGCCATTTCCGAAAGATGATTTGCCTTTTTCACTCTCACTCGGGCACTAATTACATCCCCCATAAGATGAGTCCATTTTCCTGTCGCTCCCGGGTCACGACTTTCTCCACGAATAATAGTGGGATTCTGTACACATTTCCTCATCTCATTCATAAATTCTTCTAAGTTAGATAACTTTACCTCGTGCTCCGGAAGAAGTTTTTGGCATAATTTTATAATTTCTGACTCTTTTTCATCAGGAGCGGAACTATCAAATCCTTCCATACAGCATATATGAGATGTTGTGAAGTGTTGGGATTCATCTTTGACTAATTTTTTGAGTTGTTCCGCAATCGGCTCAATATTCCACATTTTTTGTGATGGGTCAGTAATATAATAATGAGCACGAGGTCTATTGGAGGAGGCTAAACGAAAAGGACCCGCTCCTCTATCCCAATTATAAAAAGCGTAAACATCGTCAGAACCATATCTTAAAACTCTATATACATATATGTAATAACTAAAACGACTTAAACAGCCAAATCGCATCCCCCATAATTTTGAGCCATCCGGACCTTCAAATATAAATTCACTCTTTGGTGTATTAATACCTCTATAAAAAATGATTGTGTCTATTCCAAAACCATTGTATATTTGTGGCATCTGAGATGTCTGTCCATAACTGAAGGGTGTATATCCAACTTTTGAGACTTTCCCAAAGGACTGTGCTACTCTATGCCCTATTAACAGATTCCTAACCAATGACTCCCCATTTACTATAAACTCTTCGGGTAGAGAATACCAGGGACCAATAATTAACCTTCCTGACTTAACAAGGTCTTCTATATCTTCCCTTTTCTCGGGTCTCAGTTCTAAATAATCTTCAAGACATACTGTTTGAGAATCTAATGTGAAAGATTGAAAATCAGGGTCATTTTTTAGAATTTGAATAAGTTGGTCCATGAACTCAACTAACAGCAATCGGGTTTCTTCAAAGGGATATACCCATTCCCTATCCCAGTGAGTATTGACTACCACATGAATAATTTTTTTCTCATGAGACATAAAATTATAATATCCCCTCTTAAATACATTCTTTATAATCTATTTTATCTACAACCTAATGATTATTTCTGTTCCTGACTTGACGAAGAATCTTTTTGTGCATTCGGAGTTTTTTCAGGTTCTATACTGGCGGTATTTTCTTTAACCTCGTCCTTTTTCTCCTCCTCTTGCGTCTTTTCCTCATCTTTTTTCTCTTCGGGGAATAATTCGGGATGTTCTGCTTTTATTTTTTCAAGAGCATTTTTTGCTTTCGTCGCTATTGAAGATTCAGGGAATTCTTCCTCTTGCTTTTTATATGCCTCTATGGCTCCTTGCAAATCTTCTTTTGCTTCTAAAACTCTTCCTATGTTAAATGATTGCCTTTTTGCTATAAAGGAATTACCCCACTTTTCTTTTATATCTTTATAAATGTTAATAGCGTTGTCGTAATTTTTTCTTAACTCTTCTAAATATCCCAAACCTTCTTTTGCATTAGGGACCCATTCAGAATGTGGATACTTCTCACAAAGTTTTTTCCACACATTTTCTGCTTCATCAATTTTCCCTAAAGCAAAGGCTGTCTCCGCATATACATACATTATTTCAGGAGCAAGTGTTGAATTTGTATCTAAAAGAGGTTTTAAGGCTTCCAATTTTTCTTCTAAATTTTCTTTTAGCACTGCACTTGCATATTGGGTCATCACATCTTTAGTCTTTGAAGTTTTATATAAACCATAGCCAGTCCCAATTAAAACGCATAAAAGAATAAAAAGAATGGAAAAAATATACATATAAAGATTTTCTTTTATATGCGACCACCAGAGTAATAATTGATTCTTCGGTTCTTCCATTTTTGGCAAAACATCTTTGACCTCTGTCTTTCTTTTCTTTTGTCTGCGAATAGGCATAGATACAAATTCCCTTCTATCTATAAATTTTTTAGGTTAGGATTATAATGTTTAAGAGTGGTTAGAATAAAATTACAAAAGCGGACTCCAGGATTTTATTTTCCATCCATCGAGTTCCCGTTGCAAGGTAATAATGACCTTACCCTGGACATTTACAGGAACACCCTGAACCGGGTCATACGGCTCCGCAACTGTCCCGAAGGTATCCAGAACAGTTGCTATGTTCCCTTCTATTTTTATCTCTGGAGTTGCTCTCGTAATTTTAATAACTCTATAATCTCTCACAATACTTTGCAAATATTCTCTTATATCATTATATTTCCGATTTTGTTCATCTAAATATTCTATGGACACATAATCCATTACTTTCTTTACCTGCTTCCGTTCAATCAGTCTTTCCACATTATCCAGAACAGCAACAATTTGTTCTGCTTCTGAAGAGGGATTCCTACTGATAAATGGTATATCTACTTTTCTTACAGTCCCACATGAAAATAGCAAAGAAATATTAGATAATATTAAACAAAATAAAATTATATAATTAAACGATGTATTTTTCATTCCTCAATATTATTGTTCTGCTGGTGTTAATGTTAAAATCAGTTGCTTGGGTCTTCCAAGTCCTTGAGGAATAACATTTACCTGCAACTTTCTACCTTCTTTTGAATAGTTTAACTGTATTCCATTGCCCTGAATCACATTATCCAATTTCCAGCCATGTTTTGGACATTCTTTTATATAGAATTGTGCGATATCATTAGCATCGGCTCTAATTGTATATACCATTCTTCCCACTTGCAATGTTCCGGACTCATATACATAAGTGCGGTCAAAATCTTCTTTTGTTTTTTCTGGTAATGGAACATCTTTAAATCTCTGCGGACCCGGAACAAGTGTTGTTTCGCCAGCAGGCAGACCATCTGTAGCTGCCTTTGTCTCATCTAATAGTTCTACCGGAGGTTGTTCTTTGTTCTTTTTCCACGGCATAGAACCACAACCGGATGAAATCAATATAGATGAAACAGATAAAACAATCAGTAAATAGAATAAAAACTTCCGTTCTTTCTTCATATACAAACCTCCTAAGTTTATGTTTCTGATAACTTTAATAATAAAGCATATAAAAGTGTGTATACAATAATCAAACCAATTAGTCCCCAACATTTATCGTAGGTGGTCCTCCTTGACCTGTAGTTCTTTCATAATAACCTTTTCCTGAGCGGACATATTTAGTAAATCCTTTTTCTGCAAGATTTTTATCGCTTAACATTTGCTTTGCCATTCGGTCATTTGCCCAACCCGCAATATGTGCTGGTTTAAATATGCGTATTACTTTTTCACCCGTTTGTGGATGAAACTGTAATGGAGGCTCATCTGCCTTTTGAAACACTTCAAACACCTCTCCTTCACTACCATCATCGTGAATTACCTGATAAGTGTACAAAGGCATATAGATACCTCCTTTCTGCTTTTATAAAAGCAATTTTAAAGGATGCTTGTTTTCAAACTGCTCAATCAAATCTATATACCTCATTGTCAGTCCTATCTGGTCCCATCCATTTATTAAACGCTCTTTCAGGAACGGATGGATGTCAAAATGAATTTTCTCACCATTGGGTTTTGTAATTGTTTGATTGATTAAATCAATTTCTAACATATAGTTTTCTTGAGCACGGACCTCATTAAAAAGTTGGTCTATAATCTCAGGAGAAAGTGTCACAGGTAAAATCCCATTGTTAAAACAATTATTGTAGAATATATCTGCGAAGGAAATAGCAAGAATACATCGGAACCCATAGTCCTTCAAAGCCCATGGTGCATGTTCTCGTGATGAACCGCAACCAAAATTATCACGAGTTAGTAAGATAGTCGCCCCTTTATAACGAGGTGCGTTCATTTCAAAATCGGGATTAGGAGTTTTCCCATCATCTAAATAACGCCAATCATAAAATAACACATCATCATAACCCGTTCTTTGTATCCTTTTTAAGAATTGTTTGGGAACAATCTGGTCTGTATCTACATTTCTTGCATCCAGAGGAGCAACTATTCCTTTCAATACAGTAAACTTTTCCACTGTTTATCTCCTTCTATTACTCATTAAATTTCCACTGACGAATATCAACAAAATGTCCCATAATTGCACATGCACCAGCCATTGCTGGACTTACAAGATGAGTTCTACCTCCTTTTCCTTGACGACCTTCAAAATTTCTATTAGAGGTAGAAGCACAGCGTTCCCCCGGATTCAGCCTATCATCATTCATCGCAAGACACATAGAACAACCAGGCTCTCTCCACTCAAATCCCGCTTCAATAAAAATCCTATGAAGCCCCTCTTGCTCTGCCTGTTTCTTTACAAGCATAGAACCTGGAACAATAATTGCCTGCTTTATTTGTGAACTCACCTTATAACCTTTTACAACTTTAGCCACATCACGCAAATCTTCAATTCTTCCATTGGTGCAGGAACCGATAAAAATCTTGTCCACTTTTATCTCTGTAATTGGAGTACCTTCTTCAAGCCCCATATATTGGAGTGCTTTCTCAGTTGCATTCCTGCGATTCGCATCCTTTATTTCATTTAAATACGGGACCCTTCCTGTTATCGGGGCTACCATTTCTGGTGAAGTTCCCCATGTCACCTGAGGTTCAACCTCTTTAGCATCTATAATAATTGTCTTATCATAATTACATGATGGGTCTGAAGCCCAGGAAAGCCACATCTGGATAAGTTCGTCTTCTGGTATATGGTTGGGTATAAAGGGTCTTCCTAACAAATATTTCACTGTAGTCTCATCTGGAGAAATCAGTCCTGCCCGTGCTCCTGCTTCTATTGTCATATTACATAAAGTCATACGACCTTCCATAGACAGTTTTTTTACTACTTCTCCGGTATATTCAATTACATATCCTGTCCCACCATCTGTGCCTATCTTTCCAATGATGTGCAAAATAAGGTCTTTTGCGGTAACGCCTAAGGGCAATTCACCCTCTATGCGGATTTCCATTGTTTTTGATTTTCTTTGTAATAAAGTCTGAGTAGCCAGAACATGCTCTACTTCACTGGTTCCGATACCGAAAGCAAGTGCTCCAAAGGCTCCGTGGGTTGATGTGTGAGAATCCCCACATACAATAGTCATACCAGGTTGGGTTAATCCTAACTCGGGACCTACCACATGAACGATTCCATTTCTTGGGTCGTTCATATCAAAGCATTGAATTCCAAACTCTTCGCAATTTTTCCTCAGTGTCTCTACCTGTAAAGCGGACATTGGGTCCACGATAGGTTTATCTCTATCTTTTGTGGGGATATTATGGTCCATCGTCGCAAAAGTTAAATTTGGACGACGGACTTTTCTACCTGCCAACCTCAATCCCTCAAATGCCTGAGGCGATGTTACTTCGTGAACAAAATGTCTATCAATATAAATAATAGGGTCCTGGTCCTCAGGAACATGAACCAGATGTGCTTCCCATATCTTTTCATAAATGTTTTTGGGCATTGTATATCCTTTCATTTTAAAAGAACAATCCTATTGAATAATTTATTACATAAAGGGGGTTTTAAATTATATCAGAAATAAGTTAAGGATTGCTTTTTAGGATAACGAATACAAATTTTGAATTTGGAGGAATCAAGATTTTCTGCGATTCCCGAACCCTGTTCCCACTTTCCTTCCCGCTCGTTCAATTATTTTTAATATACTTTGATGGATAATTTCGGGTGGTTCATCCGCCGAAGTCTTTCCGGGGTATATCTCATATAACCTTTTGTATTTTGGTGGTGTTAAATTGGGCATGATAATATTTGCTCCCCTTTTAAGCCCTAATATTCGTCCTTCTCGTGTGTTTATAGTGGCTAATGCGGTAGTAGCGGGGATATTTGCATCAGGACGAATTATTCTTGTCAAAGCCAACACTTTGTAGGTCATCAATTCCGTATTCGGCACAAATTTTGTATCATCCATTTTATAACTATTTAAAAATTCCTTGCCCAAAGGGGTATCAGGATGAGGTATATAGGGTCCAATTCCAATCATATCAAGGTCTAAATCTTTGAATAACAGCAAATCATCTGCCAAGCTTTCATAAGTCTGATAGGGTATCCCTATCATTATTCCACTTCCTACTTCATATTTTAATTCTTTAAGCCATTTTAATTGTCGGATTCTTCTTTCTAAACTCTTTCCATATTTAGAAGAATGTATTTTTTGAAATAGTTCATCATCAGAAGTTTCAAAACGCAGTAGATAACGATTTGCCCCTGCTGATTTCCATAATTTTAATGTTTCCTCATCTTGCTCTCCTAAACTCAATGTTATTGCTACATTGGCTTTCTCTTTAATCTTTCTTATTAATTCCTCCATTCTTTCCGCAGTAAAATAGGGGTCTTCACCCGATTGGAGAACTATTGTTCCATATCCGTTTTCTCTCGCAAATTCTACACATTCTAAAATTTCTTCATCTGTCATTCTATACCGGGTGATATTTTTATTAGAGAGCCTTATCCCACAATATAGACAATCTTTCCCACAATAATTAGATATTTCTATTAAACCACGCAGGTGCACCTCATCTCCCACATGATATCTACGAACAGAATCAGCCATCTCCCATAATTCGTTTAATTTCTTCTCGTCTTTTTCTTTTAACCAGCAAACAATCGTTTCTTTATCCATATTAATTTTTAACTTCTTTTATTTTTTGTCTATAAATTTCCGATGCAGAAGGGAAAGGTTCTAATGCTCTTTCAAGAATACCTAACGAATACGCTATGGTTAAACCATAATTGCTGATAGGAACCCCTTGCTTCTTACAGTGCATAATCCGGTTCAACATAGCCCGACGATTTAATGTGCATCCTCCACAATGAATTACCATTTTATATTTTGTTAAGTCCGTATAAAAATCATTTCCCTGAACGGTATCAAATTCTAATTTCCCTCCGACATATTGCATCAACCATCTTGGAATTTTTACTCTGCCGATATCATCTGCAATGGGATGGTGAGAACAGGACTCCGCTATTAGAACTTTATCGCCAGGTTTTAATGTTTCTATAGCAAGGGTTCCTTCAACCTGTGTAATCAAATCACCACGAAATCTGGAAAACAGAATAGAAAAACTGGTAACCCAAATATCTGGTGGTGTATCCGCAACAACTTTTAAAAATGCCTGCGAATCGGTTACGACGATTTTAGGTGGTTCTTTTAATTGCTCCAATATTTTTTTCAATTCACGCTCCTTCACCACAACACACATAGCATCATTATCCAACAAATCCCGAATGGATTGAACCTGGGGCATAATAAGCCTACCTTTAGGGGCTTCTTTATCAATTGGAACAACAAGCACTGCTAATTCGCCAGGTCCCACTAAATCCCCTAAAATAGTAGGGCTGTTTATAAAGTCTTCAGGTGCGGAAGATATTAATGCATTTTTTAACTCATCTACGCCTTTCTGCTCAGAGGCAATTGTTTTCACAAATTGAATTTTTTCATTTTTTAGGCGAGTGCATAATTCCTCATCGGGTTTCTGTAAATCGGATTTGTTGAAGACTACTACTATTGGTATATTTCTGGATTTGAACTCATTATATAGTTTTTCCTCAAATTCGCCCCATATCCCTGATTCGGTTACTATAACCGCAATATCGGTTCGGTAGAAAATCTGCTGGGTTTTTTTTATACGCAACTCCCCAAGAGCCCCTATATCGTCTATTCCCGCAGTATCTATAAATAAAACAGGACCCAATGGAAGCAACTCCATAGGTTTTTCAACCGGGTCTGTTGTTGTTCCTGCAGAATCAGAAACGATAGATACATTTTGCCGGGTTATCGCATTCAATAAACTTGATTTACCGACATTTCTTCTACCAAATATTCCTATGTGCAACCGAAAAGATTTCGGTGAACCTCTATACATATTGTGCTCCTAAAAATGATTCCTATTTTTTCTTTTCCTCTTTAAATCCCAATCTGCATACCGATTCGGGTGCTATCAGCATATCAAATTCTTCTGGCGTTAGAATACCTTTTTCTATCACTAATTCACGGATACTTTTACCTGTTTTGCTTTTTTCTCTGGCTATTTCACAGGCTTTCTCATAACCTATTTTTTGAACCAGTGCTGTGATTGTGGCAGTAGAACTATTTACATACGAATTACAGACTTCCCTATCGGGAGTAATTCCCCTAACACATTTCTCAGCAAACAATTCCGTAACATTAGTTAACATTTCCAACATATTCAATAAACAATGGGCAATCAATGGAAGGAAGGGGTTTAGTTCCAGATTCCCCAATGAACATGCATAAGACAATGTCTGGTCATATCCAAAAGAAAGTAGTGTAACCTGAATAACTGCCTCAGGCAGAACAGGATTGACTTTTCCAGGCATAATAGAAGAACCTGCTTGCAATTGAGGAAGTTTAATCTCCCGAAACCCCGTCTCCGGACCTGAAGACATTAGTCGCAAATCATTGGCTATCTTATTCAATGTTATTGCATAGGAACGAATTATTCCGGATACCTCTCCAAAAACATCCATATTTTGTGTCGCATCTACAAGATTTTCCGCTCTCGCAAATCCAATATTTGATAGTTCACGCAGATTATCAACTACTCTGAAAATATAATCTCTTGGGGCACCTAATCCCGTTCCTATTGCAGTTCCACCTAAATTTACTACTCTTAGTCTTTCCTCGCATTTATAAATACGCCATCGGTCACGAGCCAATGCATCCGCATAGGCACCCATTTCTCTACCTAATGTAATGAGAGTTGCATCTTGAAGTTCTGTCCTTCCTACTTTGACGACATCAGCAAACTGTTTTTCAAGAGTTTGAAATGCTTCTAATAAAACTATAATTGACCTTTCCAATCTATGTATCATTCGGATGGTAGCAAGTTTTAATGCGGTGGGATAGGTATCGTTCGTTGACTGGTGTAGGTTTATATCATCTAACGGGGAGATAATATCGTATCGTGCACGGGGATAACCTAATATTTCCAGAGCACGGTTCGCAATGACCTCGTTAACATTCATATTTGTGCTGGTTCCTGCTCCCCCCTGAAAGGCATCTACAACAATATACTCATTCCACTTTCCTGTTGCGACCTCTTCACAGGCAGTAAAAATTGCTTCAGGTTTTCCTTTAATATTTTTTAAGTATCCTAAAGAATAATTTGTCTTTGCACAGGCAAGTTTAACCAATCCATACGCCTGGATTAATTCAGGATGGACAGTAGTTTTTGAAATGGGGAAATTCTCTATCGCACGAGCAGTATGGATACCCCAATACACATTGGCAGGTATTTTTTTCTCGCCTAACAAATCGGTTTCTATTCTAAAGTCGTTCATAGATGAAAACTATACATATACATCTCGTTCGCCAGATTTCACTCTTTCAAGGAGTTTTTCTGTTCTTGCTTTACGAGCCTCTGGCATAGAATTTAATATTTCATCTATCTTCGCCCAACCTATTTCCTTAGTTTTAGGAGAAGCATAATCTTCAAGGTATTCTGCGAAGGTGCTAATAGCATTCACTTCACAATGATTTTTGATAAGACCCGGTTTTGCAAGGTCCATAAAATCTGCACCTGTTCTGCCCAAACGGTAACAGGCAGTGCAGAATGATGGTATATAGCCCAACTGTGTAATGTCCTGAATAACTTCATCAAGAGTGCGATGGTCTCCCAATGAAAACTGACTCATATCTTCTTCTTCCTCCCCAGTATAGCCACCAGGATTGGTCCTACTTCCAGCAGAAATCTGTGAGACACCCAATGCGAATGTTTCTCTTCTTATATTTGGTGTTTCTCTTGTGGACATTATAATTCCTGTATAGGGCACAGCAAGCCTCAATATAGCAACAATCTTCCGAAAATCAATGTCAGAAACTGGATAAGGTGGATGAATTGACAAATCAGAGCCACAAGCGGGTTCTAAACGAGGGACACTGATAGTATGTGGACCCACACCAAATGTCTCTTCTAGATGGCGGATATGTTGCATCAGAGCAAGTATTTCAAATCGCCAATCAAATAATCCGAATAAGATGCCTACTCCAACATCATCAATTCCCGCTCTCATAGCACGGTCCATAGCAGTAATTCGCCAATCAAAATCTTTTTTTACTCCTCCCACATGAACTTTCTGGTATGTCTCACGGTGATAGGTTTCCTGGAATAACTGATAGGTTCCTATTTTTGCCTCCTTTAGTCTCTTAAACTCTTCAAGAGATAATGGGGCAACATTAACATTGACTCTCCTTATTTCTCCCCTACCTCTTTTTACACTGTATATCGTTTCAATACAATGAATAATATAGTCAAATCCTTCAGATGGATATGATTCCCCTGCCACCAATAAAATTCGCTTATGTCCCTGGTCAACCAATGTCTCTACTTCTTTACGAACTTCATCCTGAGTTAAGGCTTTCCTTCGCACTTCTTTATTACTTCTACGGAAGGCACAATACAGACATTCGTTTTTACATAAATTTGAAACATAAAGCGGTGCAAAGAGAACCAATCTCTTTCCATAAATCTCTTCTTTAACTTTCCGCGCCGTTGCAAACAACTCTTTTAGTAAATCTGGGTCACTAATCGTAGCAAGTGAGGCAATCTCTACATCGTTCAATCCCTTCAATTCTAGAGCTTTTGCAAGGACTTCCTGTATATAGACGGAATCTTTTTGCACCTTGTTTTTTAATGTGTCGAATATCAGTTCCTCATTAATAGGAACTGTATCTATATGGGCACTCATAATTTCATCTCCTTAAAATAATATTATCTAATAAAAATTCTAATGAATTAATTTTCTTATGGTACTAATTAGTTGTTTCGGGTTAATAGGCTTGGATATAAATTCATCTATTTTCATTTGTTTCTTTTCTTCATCAGAACGGGGACTTATATCGTACCCCAATCTCGTATGTATTCCTGTAATCATAATTATTGGGATTTCTTTATTCTTATCATAAAGTTCTCTTACTTTATTAACAAATTGAATACCCTCATCAATTCCCCCCATCATCAAATCGGTTACTATGGCTGATGGAAGTTCTTTTGATAGATGCTCTAACGCATCTGTGGAGGTGGAAAATGTAATTACTCTATAGTTCTCTCTCTCCAATACTATCTTGCAGAAGTCCTGAACATCCTTATCATCATCAACAACCATTATAAGTTTCTGATTCATTTTTTATTTCCTATTATTCCCCACTCATTACCCCAATAACTCCTCACTCTTCATTATACACCTTTTTCTATTTGTAGGGGGAGTGTAAAACCACTCCCCCTTTGTAAAAAATATTATACTTTTGTTCTTTCAAAGTAATGTGTATGTAATAAATGATGCGCCTTTTCGCTATTAGGATGTCCTAAAAATTCCTCATATAATTTTTGTATATCAGGATTTACATGGGACTTACGAATTGGTTTTCCTTCATCCTCTTTATAGATAGCCTGAATGCGTGCTAAACGCACAGAATTATCTGTAAATCGTGGCTGTCCGCCACCACCGATACAACCACCCGGACAGGTCATAATTTCTATAAAGTGATATGCCTTTTCTCCAGAGCGGACGCGTTCTATTAACTGTCTCGCATTACCCAAGCCATGAGCCACTGCGACATTTACAGTAACTCCTTCAAGGAAAGACCAGTCAGGAACACAGTTCTCAAGTTTCAATGAGGCTTCCTTAATTCCTTCTAATCCTTCAATAGGTGCTACATGTAATCCATCAAAAGGCAATTCTCTACCCGTGACGATTTCATACACGGTACGGATAGCCGCTTCCATTACACCGCCTGTATTAGCGAAAATATCTGCGGCACCAGAGGATAATCCTAATGGGGAATCTTGTTTGCCGTCTGGCAAGTTTACAAAATCAATACCTGCTTGTTTAATCATTCTACCTAATTCGCGAGTTGTTAGCACATAATCTACATCACGAACGCCGGAACTATTCATTTCGGGTCGCTGGTGCTCATACTTCTTGGCTGTGCATGGCATTATTGAAACTACTACAATATCTTCTGGCTTCTTGCCTATTTTCTGAGCATAATATGTTTTTGCAATCGCTCCAAACATTTGTTGTGGAGACTTACAGGTAGAGACATTCGGTATCATATCAGGATAGAAGTGCTCTAAAAACTTAATCCAGCCTGGCGAGCAACTGGTAAACATAGGTAATGCAATATCTTCACCTTCTACAAGTTTTTTCTTTAACCTTGTTAATAACTCCGTTCCTTCTTCAAGAATACATAGGTCTGCGGCAAAGTTTGTATCAAATACTGCATGAAATCCCAACCTCCGAAGTGCGGTAACCATTTTTCCTGTTACCAGTGTTCCAGGTGGCAATCCGAAGCATTCACCTAATGCGGCACGAATTGCAGGGGCAGTTTGGACAACAACAGTCTTTGTGGGGTCATCTAATGCAGAAAATACCTCCGCAATCTGGTCTTTCTCTACGATGGCACCCACAGGACAAACTGCTCCACATTGGCCACACTGGACACAGACAACATCATCTAAATCACTACAAAAAGCAGGTCCGATAACAGTTTCAAATCCCCGATTCTGTGGGAATAATGCACCTACTCCCTGAACTTCATTGCATACTGTAACGCACCTTCTACACAATACACATTTGGATGTATCACGAACAACAGCAGGAGTCGTATCATCAATAATCCTTTTACTTTTTTCACCCTGGTAGCGTACTTCTTTTATACCCAGAGTCCTTGCCAGCTCCTGAAGTTCACAATCCTCGTTACGAACACAAATCTGACAATCACCATCGTGGTCTGAAAGTAATAGTTCTACAACCGTTTTACGGGCTTCGCGTGCCCTTTTTGTGTTGGTATGAACTTTCATTCCTTCTGCTACTGGAGCAACACATGAAGCGACAAGAGTCCTTGCTCCTTCTACTTCAACCACACATACACGACAGGCGCCAATGGCTTGAACTTCTTCCAGATAACAAAGGGTAGGAATTTTTATTCCAACCTGTTTAGCAGCCTGCAATATAGTGGTTCCATCAGGAACTTCTACAGGAATTCCATCTATTGTTAATTTCGGCATGATTAACTCTCCTATGTTTAAGTTATTTATTTAAACTTACTTTTGTTTCGCGATAGTCACACCGCAAGCAACGGCGTGCTTCTCTTATTGCTAATGTCTCTGTAAAAGGTATTTCTACTTCATTAAAGTTGTGAACTCTTTTTTCAACCGGTAATAATTTCATCTTTGCTCTTGGGAAATCCACTGGGTCAGACTCGGGGTCAAATTCTGTATCTACCATATAAGGTTCTCTCCAGAAGGCGTGCTCTTCACCGGTAAGGTATTTGTCAATTCCTACTGCGGCTCTTTCTCCTGCTCCAATGGCTTCAGCCACTGAAGAGGGTCCGGAACTAATATCACCACCAGCAAATAACCATTCTATCGAAGTTTGACCGTAAAGCGGGTCTACCCATAAGAACCCTGATGGTGTGAGTTTTACATTCAAACCATCCAGATAGCGTTTCAAGTCTACGGTCTGACCTATTGCGGCGATTACCTGGTCTGCCTCCTCTATGAAAGGTTCTTCACCCGCTTTTACTTCGGGTCTTCTTCTACCAGAACGGTCATACTCACCTAACCACATGTGTTGGCACTTCACTCCTACAACTTTCCCGTTCTCTGTGAGAACTTCCAATGGTGCCACCAACATCTTTAGAATTACACCTTCATTCACTGCTTCTTCTATTTCCTCTTTATATGCAGGCATTTCTTCCCTAGTTCTACGATAAAGAATAGTAACTTTCTCTGCACCTAAGCGGATTGCTGTTCTCGCTGCATCTATTGCTGCATTCCCACCACCTATTACAACTATCTTTTTCCCTACAGGCACAGAACCACGAATGTTGTATTCTCTCAAGAAATCTATTGCTTCAACGACACCTTCCGCATCTTCACCTGGAATCCTTAGTTTTTGTCCGGAAGGAGCACCGATACCTAAGAAGATTGCCTCGTAACCTTCCTCACGCAAACTCTGTAATGTAAAATCCCTACCTAATGCCTTTTCAGTTTCAATAATGACACCCATTCTTTCAATCATACGAATTTCGCGGGCTAATTCTTCGCGAGGTAATCTGTATGCGGGGATGGTCTGCACAAGCATACCGCCAGGTCTGGGAGCTGATTCCAATACACGAGGTTGATAACCTAACCGAGCAAGGAAATAGGCACAGGTAAGTCCTGCAGGTCCCGCACCGATAATGGCAATCTTTCTCTTCAAATTCTCTTCATTCTCACGAATTTCAGGCAACTGAATGGTTACCTCTTGCTCTACCATAAACCGTTTAAGCCCACGAATAGAAACTGCTTCATCTAATGTGGCTCTCCGACACTTATCCTCACAGGTATGGAAACATACACGAGCACATACTGACGCAAATGGGTTTTGGTCACGATGCACTCTAAGTGCTTCTGCATATCGCTTTTCTGCCACTAAAGAAACAAAGCCAGGGATATATACATTTGCCGGGCATGCACTCATACAAGGAGCACGAACAAGAGAAGGACATACACCTGCAGGACACTTATGCTCGCGAATATGAATTTCAAATTCTTCACGGAAATGACGAATTGCAGAAAGGACTGGATTAGGGGCTGTCTGACCTAATCCACAAAGCGACGCGTCTTTTATCTGTTGTCCCAACTCTATAAGTTTTTCTATATCTCCTTCTTCTCCCCTACCTTCACAAATTCTCGTTACAATCTCCAACATTCTCTTGGTTCCGACACGACAGGGAACACATTTACCACAGGATTCATCCTGAACGAAATCCAGGAAGAACCGTGCCATATCTACCATACAGGTATCTTCATCCATCACGATTAAACCACCGGAACCCATTATGGCACCTAATTCTTGTAGTGACTCATAATCAACAGGAACATTTAAATACTGTTTGGGAATACAACCGCCAGAGGGACCGCCAATTTGTGCCGCTTTAAATTGTTTACCTCTGGGAATCCCTCCGCCTATGTCATAAATAATCTCGCCTAACGGTGTTCCAATGGGAATCTCTACGAGACCTGTATTATTTACAGCACCTGCTAAAGCAAATACTTTTGTTCCTTTGCTCTTTGCTGTGCCGATAGAAGCAAACCACTCTGCCCCTTTCAGAATTATCACCGGTATATTAGCATAAGTTTCTACATTATTCAGCAAACTTGGTTTTTCCCACAGCCCTTTGTATGCAGGGAAAGGTGGACGGGGACGAGGCTCTCCACGCTTACCTTCAATAGAACGCATCAACGCAGTTTCTTCACCGCAAACAAAGGCACCGGAACCCATTCGGATTTCAAGGTCAAAGCTAAATCCTGTTCCTAAAATATTCTTACCTAATAGTCCTAATTCCTTAGCCTGAGCGATAGCAATATTGAGCCTCTCCACCGCCAGCGGATATTCAGCACGAACATAGATATAACCCTGGTCAGAACCAATGGCATATCCTGCGATAATCATAGCCTCTATAACACTGTGCGGGTCTCCTTCCAGAACACTTCTGTCCATAAAGGCACCCGGGTCTCCTTCATCAGCATTACACAAGACATATTTCTTATCACCGGGAGCCTTTTGGGTTAATTCCCATTTAACACCCGTTGGGAAACCTGCACCACCTCTGCCCCGGAGTCCTGATTTTTTAACCTCCTCTACCACTTCTTGCGGTGTCATCTTTGTCAATACTTTTGCTAATGCCTGATAGCCATCTCTTGCGATATATTCCTCAATCTTCGTGGGGTCAATAATACCGCAATTTCTTAAAACTATTTTGGTTTGTTGTTTGAAAAAACCTATCTCTTGCAAAGCGGGGATAATTTGAGATGTCGTGGTCGACTTAAAATTAAGGCGACTGACAGGACGTCCTTTTAGTAGATGTTCTACCACGATGTCCTCAACATCTTTGGGTTTAACACCTTGATAAAAAATTGCATCCGGATAAATCACTACAACCGGACCAATAGCACAGGGTCCCAAACAACCTGTATGAACTACCTGAATTTCATCAGATAGTCCATGTTTCGCAAGTGCCTCCGAGAATGCAGAACTGACTTCCATAGAGCCAGATGCAACACATCCTGCACCTGCACAGATTAATACATGACTTCTGAATGGACTCATTTTTTTATCTCCTTTCCATATCCTTTAATATTCTTCGTTTTCATTTATTCCCTTTCTAAAACAACTGTAACTTTTCCGATACAGTATCTTTTATCACTATCACCATCCGGTAAAGGTAAATATATTTCTGGTGTTCCACTAATAGAACCTACCGAAATGCACACAGAATATGTTCCTTCTTTAAGAAGAAGCAATTTGGGGGTCAAAAAAGTAGTTTTCCTTTCTACTACTTTTTGTTCATCAGGTTTACCAACAGGTAAATTTCTTAAATTAAATTGAGTATCTGTAAAAACAGCACTAATACCCCCTTTCTCATCCTTCCATGTAATAATAGGAAATAAATCCCGATAACATGGAGCCACACCTTTATTGACCCAGGAATAGGATACTTCCCATATATCGCTATTCAGGTTCAACTTCTTCTGCCACTTAACTTCTACTGGAAGTATCCGATAACCTAACCTTAGATTAATTCTTTCTATCAATTCTTTATTTTCTTGCAGGAACTCATGGGGCCACCAATGAATAGAGACATAACTTGCATGGTAATCTTCTACCGCCTGCAGATACTTACTTCCATCACCCCAAAACCCTTCATCTTTTGAATATCCATAATGTGCACTCTCTAAAATGATAGGCTTATTCTTCCAAAAATGTTCTGCAAGGCTTGCACTGAAATATGCATTTTCTCCCCCTTGAACCAGAATGCTATCGTCTCGTAGTGTTAATCCTTTCTCAACCGCATACTTCAATAGTTCCATTTTATCTTCAGGGAGTTCTGTAAACTTCTGCCCATTTGTGATAAGGTCATCGTTCAGGGCGATAACTGTATTTTTAAAATGTTTTACATGCAAATCAATGTGTTTTTTGATGGTTTCTGTTGATATATGTTTCTTTGTGGAATGCCATACATGCCCCTCTCCCCAAACTCCCAATGACCCTATATCAATAAATGCAACCTCTGGATTACCATCATATCTTCTGGCTAACTCTGCAAGAAAATTATCCAACTTTTCCAGGAACACAGGGTCATCAAATTCAGGTTCCCAGTGTGTCCCATCCTCTTTAATCCCCTCTAAAGGTGTAAAGAAATAGCCCTTTGCTCCTGCATCTTTCACCCATTTAGGTGTAGCCCAACTTACAGGAGTTTCACTGCAAGTAATTCTTAATGCAATTTTTTTACCTTTTGAAATCCACCTTTGAGCAGGTGTATCAAGTATAGACCAGTTATACTTTCCTTTTTCGGGTTCTAAAAATGACCAGGCTATTCTCAAATAAACAACAGAGAGATTGGGAAATTCATCTACCGTATCCGAAGGGTCTAATTTCGTCCCATAAATATGCGGTTCATTATCATAAAAATGTAAAACCCAGCCAATACCTGGATTTTCCAATACTGCTCCTGTATCCGATAGTAAAGCAGTTTCCCACTCAATTTCTTGAGCGTAAACAGACATAGAGCAGAAAATAAGGATGAAAAACAATTTTACGATTGTTCCTTCTGCAGATATTATGGAATCATTTCTTTTCATCTTAAACCTCAAATAAACATACTTATTTATGAAATTAGATATTCCATAACAGGCTTACCTTCAGCAATATGCTGTTGGATAATTGCCCGTATCTTTTCTATGTTTAACTTGCCATACCGATATTCAGCACCTGATGATTTATGAGTAATCGTAATCATAGGCTCACGGTCACATAATCCTGCACATCCGGATTGACGAACAGTTACATTCGTGATACCCATTCCTGATAGTTCTGAAATAATGTTCTTCAATACATCACGAGCACCTGCGGCAATACCACATGTCCCCATGTGGACTGTAATAACCACATCCTTTTCCGAACTGCGAAGTTCAATATCTTTAATTGCCTTTTCACGTAAGGCGTTTAAATCTTCTGGTGAACGAATAATATTGGACATTTTTTTTCTCCTCATAGTTCAGTTTATTCCTTTTCGGTTTTCTTGTCTATATACTGGTCTAAAATGGATTGAATCCGAGCAGGTTTTACACGCTGATGGACATCGTTATCCACCATAATTGCTGGCGCCAAACCACATGCCCCAAAACAACGAGCAACTTCCAGCGAAAACATACGGTCTTTGGTCGTTTCACCCACATCAATCTTAAGTTTTTCTTTTATTGCTGAAAGAACCTGCTTACCACCACGAACATAACAGGCGGTCCCTAAGCAAACACGAATCATGTGTTTTCCACGCGGTTGTGTAGAAAAGAAGGAATAGAATGTTACCACACCCGCAACTTCGCTATAAGGTCTGTTCAAGCCTAAACTAATCTTCTTTAGTGCGGATTCTGGCAGGTAACCGAACATTGCTTGTGCAATTTGCAAGACAGGGATGAGAGCTCCGGGCTTATCCCGATACTCTGCAATCACCTCATCAAGACGAGCAAGCAGTTCTTCTTCACTTGCTTCTTCCATACATGCATGTTTTGTTTCTTCTTTCATATTCTTTCTCCTACAAAATTTTATTTTATTGATTTATCGTTAATGTTTCACTTTCATTTTCCGGATTTTCATTTTCTACTTTCCTCTTTTCTTCTTCCGCATAATGTTTCATTTTTCTGGCAAAAAAAGAGACCTTTTCAAAAGTAGCAGAGAGGTCTACATGCTCTATAAAAACATGTTCAGGCACTTTAACCCTTAATGGAGAAAAGTTTAGTATTCCAGTGATACCTGATTGTATAAGCAGGTCACAAACCTGTTGAGCCCCATCACCTGGAATAGCCAGAATACCAACATCGCTTTTTGTTTCTGCTACAATTTTTGGCAAATCTGACAAAGCATAACAGCGACATCCGTGGAAAGTCTGTCCTATCTTCGCAGGGTCTTTATCAAATGCGGCACGAATAGCCAGTTGTCTCCAGCGACCTGCAAAGTTCGCTAATAATGCAATTCCTAAATGCCCAACGCCTACCAAGACTGCACTTTGCGGTAAAGGGGAATCCAAAAAATTAGATATGCTTTCAAGAAGGGGACGGATTTTATATCCAATATTTGGAATTCCTGAATAACCTAAATGCATAATGTCTCTGCGAACTTGAGCAGGTTTTATATGTGACATTTCAGCAAGTTCATGAGACATAATAGTCTCTTTACCTTCAACTCTCAACTGTTGAAGTATGCGTCTATATAAACTTAATCTTTCAACTGTTTTTTCGGATACCATAATAACTCATTTGTGAATTATTGAACGAATTTACTTACTTACCTTTAAGTATATTTGTGAAAATATTAACAAATTATAAATAAATTATATCATTTTAAAACATCAATGTCAAGTCAAAAGGACATTTTTTTTGAAAAAATTTTTTATATAAAAATTTTTCATTCTTACAATGAATTCACCTATTTTTTATTGAAATTTTATGTTTTTTATTGATATAATATATTCAGTTTCTTAATTACATAAAATAACTGTTGGGAAAGGAGAATAAAATGAGACTTTATCTTATTAATTCTGTCTGCGTAATGTTATTGTGTATTTCTATCCTGTTTAATGTTTTACCCGCTTATTCACAGGAAGAAATTCCTCGTGTTTTATTGGTCGGAGATAGCTGGACAGGTTTTATGTGGGCATTTAGAACTTTTAAGGAGATTTTTTTAGAGACTCCAGGTTTGGAAAACATCCGTGAAATAGGTAGCCATACCGCTATTATGGGTGCGAGAGCTTTTGAATTTTACCCTGAAGAATATAACTATATTCAAAATGTTATTGTTGATTTAAATAAATATCCTACAATAGATATTGTTGTTTTGACTATTGGAGGAAATGATATTCTTCGTGGTACGCCTCAAAGTGAGAGATTAAGTTGTGAGGTACTGGCGGACCCAGAACGAACCCAGCAAGCAATTAATACGGTTCTATTTTATATTGAAGGTATAATAGACCAAATTTTAGCTGTTCGACCTGATATTCGTATTGCTTTATGTGGATATACTTTTGCAGGTAGGGACCGCGGTGGTTGTTCTATATGTACTCAGCAAGGTGGCTTTACTCAATTTGAATTAGCTAAAAAACAACTTGCCGACAGTAAAGACCGCGTCTACTATGTGCATAATTTAGGTCTTATGCAATATCATTTTGGTACTGCCGAACCAACGAATTTGCCTCCTTATTCTGTTCCTTATCCAGGGAATTATCCAACTTATGACCCATTCCCGGGAGGTGACCCGTGTTCATTAGTTCATCCTTCAGCACTTTTTGATGGGGATATACACTTATCGCAAGCAGGATATAAGATATTAGCACAGAGGTGTATGGCGGAATTTATCAGTCAGTGGTTAGATTATCCCAAAGTATATAAAATTAACTTGATTTCCGTTAATGGCAATAATGCAATTTATGAAGTTGTTTTCAGTGAATCTGTTTCTGGAGTTGATGTGACGGATTTCTCTGCATTAGACAGTTCTTTTAATACACTTCCCATAATTGAATTAAATTCAATTAATGGTCAAATTTATCATGTAACGGTAAATGTAGCCAGTGCTGTGGGAGATGTTAAATTAGGAGTAGTTGATAATGATTCCATCACAGATACCAATAGCAATCCTTTAGGGGGTCCAGGAACGGGAAACTCGGAAGGAAATGGAGATTTCTGGTTTAATGGTAAATGGGAATATCATGATTATATTAGATATCCTGACCATGAAATTGAACAAGGGATGTGGTACCTTCACGACAATTTAAGTGCTTATTATGTCCTTTTAGGAGACCAGGGAGCTGAGGGATTGTCTTTTAGCCCTGAGGAATGTGATTTAAACGGAGGTCAAATATCTATTGAACCAATTATTATTTCAGGCAATGGCATGTTAGACGCCTTAGAATTTTCACTTATTACTGAATGCTATAACAACCCGTCTATTGATTTTACCGCCAATGGAGGTGTAAGTCATCAAATAGCCGTTAATGCATTCAATCAAAATATGCAACGAATGATTTTTGATTGTGGAGGTGAAGATGGTGTCGTATATACTATCTTTTATGGCTTACCGCAAATGTTGGCTGGATATATGACATTAGGGAATCCAGAATCCTCGATGATACCCACAGCAATATCTGTAGCGGCACAGGCTATTGACCCAAGTTTTAATATACATGTAAATATAATAACAACTGTTTATTATCAATTGTTACCTCAGTATTTTGGTCCTGATGGTGATGCAGATGGAGATGGATGGACGAATAAACAGGAGTATGAATATTTTGTTCGTTCCGGCATGACTTACGAACAAAAAAGAGAGGCATATATTAATTCTGCATTAAATCCAAGTGTATATCCCGGTTCTGATTGTGAAGATTGTCATTCTCCTTCTACATTAGGGGGAATATTCAAAGTAGGAACGGATATCTGTTTGCGAGTCCCCGACCCCGTTGCTCCTAACTCTTCTTTTAGTTGGACAAAACGGAACGGTAATTTAGCAGAGAGAGGTGTAATTACAACTTGTCGTTCTTTGTTCATACCTAATGCACAAATAGAAGACTCTGGAGTTTATATCTGCGAATATAATGATGGACAAAAAGCACCTGCAACTTATGAATTCCATGTATTGGTAACAGAAGAATTACCACTGACCTCATTAATAACTTACATTATATTGGTTTGTTTCATAACAGTAGGCTTTACCTTGATTATTTACAAAAGAACTTCGGTGAAACAATCTAATTAACAAAAACTAACTAATCAGCAAATCGCCATAAGCCGAGTGATTTTGCTATTTGAAACGCTTCTGTTATTTCTTCGCGTGTAAGTCTTCTGGAAATAGCAGAATAATCAGGATTGCCAGGAACTTTATAGGTGGGTCTATACTGTTCCATAATATTTACATAAGTATCCTTTGAAACTTGATTTGCAAGCCATTTGAGTATCTCTTCTGTTTGGTGAAGCATTCCGGGCATCACCAGATGTCTTACTAATAAACCATGTCGTGCAATTCCATCAGAGGTTATAACTAAATCACCAACCTGGCGGTGCATTTCTTTTATTGTTGCACGAGCAATTTCCGGGTAGTCTTCTGCGTTGGAGTATTTTCTGGCAGTCCTACTATCCCAATACTTAAAATCGGGCATATAAATATCTATCCATCTCTCCAGGATTTTTAAAGTTTCTATATTATCGTAAGCATTCGTATTGTATACGATTGGAAGTCGCAGTCCTTCTCTTTTAGCAATGATTAAGGATTCTATAATTTGTGGAACTACATGAGAAGGAGAAACCAGATTAATATTATGGCACCCTAACGATTGGAGGTTTAACATCATCTCCGCAATGATTTCTGGCGAACACTCTGAGCCTTCCGGATACTGACTTATTTCATAATTTTGACAAAATACACAATTCAGGTTACACCCACTAAAGAAAATGGTTCCGGAGCCTCTGCAACCCACCAGACAGGGTTCTTCTCCAAAATGTGGAAAAGCACTGGAGACACGAGCATATCTCCCTATCTTACAATGTCCCGTTTTGCCCTCCCATCTATTAACACCACATTTGCGTGGACAAACTCTACAGCACCTCAGTAAATTATATGCCCACTTCAGGCATTCCTGTTCTTTGTCTTCATTAATTGTGAAATATATCGGCTCTTTGGAATTCACCGCCTATATTTACTTAAGTACTTCTCCCTTATATTCGCCGGTTAATGTCATTAAAAATTTTGTAATTTTTTCTTCTTCTGCTTTTGGTATTTGTTTACCTACCTGATATTTCAACATGATATTCACAACTTTTTGCAGGTCATCCGTTGACCCATCGTGCAAATAGGGCGGAGTAACTGCGATATTTCTCAGTAATGGAACCTTGAATTTATGTTTATCTTCCTCATTCTTTGTAACATTATACCTCCCTAAATCCGCTTCAGTTATGGGTCCGCCACGGTCCTTGAAGTAATCCGCTTTTAATCCCATCTTTTCATAAGATTGTCCACCCATCGCCTTGCCTACATGACAGGTTGCACATCTATATTTCTTAAATAGTGCATACCCTTCTTTTTCTTCTGGAGTCAAAGCATCTGATTTTCCTAACAGAAATTGGTCAAACCGTGAGTTAGGCGTAATGAGTGTTTTTTCAAATTCTGCAATGGCTTCTGTAAAATTATCTTTGTTGTATCCTGTGGGATAAACTTCCATAAATGCTTTTGTAAATTCCTCATCCTGACTTAATTTAGATGTAACTTCCTCCCAGTTAGAAGCCATTTCTATTGGATTGTTTACAGGACCATCTGCCTGCTCTTTTAAGTCCGCCGCACGTCCATCCCAGAATTGGACGAAGTTAAAGAGGGCATTGTATACCGTTGGAGCATTAATAGGACCAATTGCTCCTCCCACACCTTCTGAGAATTTTTTGCGGTCAACTCCACCCGTTTTCAAATCATGACATCCTGCACAAGCAAGAGTGTTATCTTTGGAAAGTCTTTTGTCGTGGTACAGTTTTTCGCCCAATTGGACCTTCCGCATATCCACATCTACTTTTTGTGGGAGGGGTTGAACTACTTCTTGTTTTAAATGTTCAGGAATTCCTTCAGTAGCATAATATTTTGCTCTCGTTGTCTTTACCCATGATAAAATCAGGTTTTGCTCTTCTTTAGACAACATACTATCCCAGTGCAGTGCTATATATCGTAATGGTGGCATTTCATTCATTAAAGTTGTATGTTCTATCTTAGCAAGGGCTACTTCTGTTGGTGGTTTATTTTCTCCTGGGAACAACTCTTTTATCATATTCATATAAAACAATCCCAATTTTATATCAGCCTCTATAATTCCTTTTGCAATTGGGAAATTTGCATAGAAAGGAAGACGGTATTCAGTTGTATGACAATTAACACATTTTTTCTCTAATACTGGCAAAACCTTTGCAAAAGCGGGGTCATCTACCTTCCTTTCAGTCAGAGATGTTCCTACGGGAGGACCCAAAATGAGATTTACAATAGGAAATAAAAGGGCTCCAAGAATTGCAATCACGACCAAAATCAGCACATACTTTTTCATCTTACTACTCCTTCTCTTTTTTATTTTCCCCAACCCTAATCCCTGAATTAGTATAATATATCTACTCATTAAAATCAACTTTTATAAAATAGATTTAACAAATGGATAAAAAAAATTCACATATATTAAAAGATTCACCGCTGGATATAAATTCCTATCAGATAATAGATTCAGGCGATAGACAAAAATTAGAACAAGTAGGACCTTACCGAATCATCAGACCTGCTCCTGAGGCATGTTACCCAAAATCATTGCCCCATTTGTGGGAAAAGGATATTGATGGAATTTATATCCGTTCGGATGAAGGAGGTGGCCATTGGGAATACCAAAATCTTATACCTCAACAATTTCCTGTTAAAATTCAAAATTTTAATGCGTATACAAAATTAACCGGTTTTGGGCATATTGGCTTCTTTCCAGAACATCTTACACTATGGAATCTCATACTAAATCTTAGAGTTAACAAACCTGAAGAAGTTAACTTACTAAATCTCTTTGCATATACAGGGCTTTCAACAATAGCATGTGTTAAAAAAGGTTTTCATGTATGCCATGTTGATTCTTCTAAAGGTATGATTGAATTGGCGAAAATGAATATGAAATTAAATAACCTGCCAGAAAACGCTGTCCGCTGGATGGTGGAGGATGTAAAAAAATTTGTAAAAAGGGAGATTAAAAGGGGGAAACATTATGATGCTTTTATTCTTGACCCCCCATCATTTGGCAGAGGACCGAAAAATGAAATCTGGAAATTAGAAAGAGATATATCTACTTTATTCGATGATTTAATGATACTATGTAAAGGGTCTCCCCTATTTGTTTTTCTCACATGTTATTCCTCTAATTTTACGCCTCTCATATTGAAACGAATTTTACAGGCATACATAAAAACAGATGGTATTTTTATTTCGGGGGAACTGGTAATAAAAGAAACTTCGGGACACATTTTTTCTTCTGGAGGTTCCTGCGGTATATTTTTACAAAAACAGATTAGTCCCGATAACATAACCATTT
>FWWL01002927.1_pt1 | contig 26333 bp, 23 predicted proteins | sample 2228331 | NCBI WGS metagenome assembly FWWL01 (sample SAMEA103939775, study PRJEB20133) | metagenome
AACATAGGTGTAATTTGCTGACTTATATTTCTATCCAGTAATTCCAAAATAAAATTATTCCCAAACAATGAATAATCTGTAAGTTTTACAACCCCTCTTCGTGTAAACAACACATTCGCGGGCTTAAAATCGTGATGGACAAAACCATTGTCATGTAAATACTGTAATCCTATACATATCTGTATAACAATATTCACCCGCTCCTGCAACATCCATGGACGATTTGCCAGATACCATCGTAAGTTGGGTCCATCCACAAACTCCATCAACATACACCGCCCCTCATCTCCATCAATAAAATCATATATTTGAACAACATTCTGATGTTTAAGTTTCTTAAACTTTTTTACATTCTGCACAAGGTCCAACAGATGAAGACGGTTCCTGAAAAAATTCTCCCGGAATAATTTTACGGCAACCGGTTCTCCTTTTTTTGTATCAATCCCTTGATATACAATTCCTGTTCCTCCCTGACCCAAAATCTTCACAAGCCGAATATGATACAACTGCGAACGGTCTGGAGCATAGGAAGAATCAGACATACCTTCACTCCTTTTCCTTTTTTCCCTCTCCTTTTTTATCTTCCTTTATTGACAATTTTATTTCCGGCGCATCTCCCCACATTCCTTCCAGGTCATAATAATCCCTTGCCTTCTGTTTAAAAATATGAAACACTACCGAACCATAATCCATCACCACCCAATTATCCTGAAAACTCCCCTCGGTTGAAAGAGGGACTATTCCTTTTTCTTTCAAACCTTCATATACCGCATTAAACACCGCTTTCTGTTGCGGGTCACTGGTTACAGTGCAGAGGATAAAACTATCCGCTATAAGTGTTAATCCTTCCAGATTATACGCCTTGATATCCTTAGCCTTCTTTTCTGCCGCTATCTTTGCTATAGTCTTCGTTATTGTCAAAGAGGAACGAATTGTTCTTCTCGTCCTTCCTGTAGTTGTTGTCTTTTTTCTCAATTCTTTCTCCCTCTATTTATTCAATTCTTCCTTCAAAATATCATTTACTAACTGTGGATTGGCTTTCCCTTGAGTTACTTTCATAATTTGACCCACGAAAAAGCCAAAGAGTTTATCCTTTCCACTTTTATATTGTTCCACCTGATATGGATTTTTTTCTATTACTTCCCTTACTATTTTCCGTATCGCTTCCACATCCGTAATTTGCACCAAACCTTCTTCTTTAATTATCTCTTCAGGGTCCTTCCCTGTTTTAAAAACTTTTCGTAATACTTCCTTCGCTATCTTACCACTGATAATATTATCCTTAACCAAACTTAAAAGTTGCGCAATATGTTCAGGTCTCACAGGTGAATTCTCTATAGTAGTATTTTCATAAGTAAGCACTGATTGTAATTCCACCTGAATCCAATTCGCAGATTGTTTTGGCTCCGCTCCTAATTGCACAGTCTTCTCATAATAATCCGCCATAGCCTTTGTAGAAGTTAGAACATTCGCGTCATATTCAGAAAGACCATATTGCTCTTGAAATCGTTTCCGACGAACTTTCGGCAACTCCGGCATAGTCTGGCAAATTCGTTGAATCCATTCATCATTCACTGCAATCGGAACAAGATCAGGCTCGGGGAAATAACGATAATCATGAGCGGATTCCTTATGCCGTTGAGAAAAAGTAACTCCACGGTCAGGGTCCCAACCTCTTGTCTCCTGGACAATCTTTCCTCCTGACTGTAAAACCTGTATTTGTCTTTCCACCTCATAATCAATTGCCTTCACAACACCACTAAACGACGCTACATTCTTTATCTCCGTCTTCACTCCCAACTGTTCCGTGCCCTTTTCACGAACACTAACATTTGCTTCCGCACGGAGTGAGCCTTCCTCCATATTACAATCACTCACTTCCAGATACTCTAACAATCGTTTTAATTCCGTCAAAAAAACAAAAACTTCCTCTGATGACCTCAAATCAGGATATGTCACAATCTCTAACAAGGGCACTCCACTACGATTAAAATCTATCCCACTATATCCCCCTCCAAGGTCATGCGTATTCCTTGCGGTATCTTCTTCCAGATGTGCCCGCAATATCCGTATCCGTTTTGCTTTACCTTTTACATCAATATCCAGATATCCATCCTGACATAAAGGCAAATCATACTGACTTATCTGATAATTCTTGGGTAAATCAGGATAAAAATAATTCTTTCGGTCCATTTTAGACCATCTCGCAATAGAACAATTCAACGCCAAACCGACCGCAATGGCTTTATCAACAAACTCCTTATTCAAAACAGGTAAAACACCCGGCATCCCCAGACATACAGGACACACTTGAGTATTTGGCGGAGCATGAAAATTTGTGCTACAAGAACAAAACGCTTTAGAAAGCGTATTAATTTCTACATGAACCTCCATTCCTATAACAGCCTCATATTCCATATATCTATCCTATCACCCTTCTATTCTAATGGTGGAATTCCTATTTCCTGATTCCTATTTATTTCATACAAATGAGCAATTGTCAACAACTGCTCCTCATTAAAATGCTTCCCAATAAACTGCAACCCCACAGGCAAACCATCCTTTGTAAATCCACATGGCACTGAAATGGCGGGCAATGCCGCTAAGTTAACAGATATTGTATAAATATCACTCAAATACATCTCCAGCGGATTTTGCGTTTTTTCTCCAAATCGGAAAGCCGGCGTCGGCGATGTAGGTCCTACCACCACATCACACTCCTGAAAAGCCCTCTCAAAATCTTGTGTAATCAGTTTTCGGACCTTCTGAGCCTTCAAATAGTATGCATCATAATATCCACTGGATAAAACATAAGTTCCTAATAAAATTCTTCTCTGCACTTCCGGACCAAAACCCTCACTCCGGGTGCGTTTATACATTTCTATAATATTTTTGGAGTCCGCATGACGAAAACCATACCGAACCCCATCAAAACGAGCTAAATTCGCACTTGCTTCCGCTGTGCAAATAATATAATAAGTCGCCACTGCAAACTCCGTATGCGGTAACGATACCTCTACTACATCCGCTCCCAACTTTTCTAAAGTTTTTACCGCCTCCATAATTATGTCTTTTACTTCTTTATTCAAATCCTCTGTAAAATATTCCTTCGGCAAACCAATCCGAAATCTCTCACCCTTTGCTACCCCTTCTTTAATTCTCTCTACATAGTCAGAAACTGGCAAATCAACTGAAGTCGCATCTCTCAGGTCCTTTCCACCAATAACCGAAAGCGTAACAGCACTATCCATTACACTCCTACTCAAAGGACCTATCTGGTCAAGAGAAGAAGCAAACGCTACCAAACCATAACGCGATACCCTTCCATAAGTCGGTTTCAACCCCACACATCCACAAAACGAAGCAGGTTGACGAATAGACCCTCCTGTATCACTTCCCAGAGACACGGCACATTCCCCCGCAGACACAGATACCGCAGAACCGCCACTGGACCCCCCCGGCACACATTCCAAATTCCACGGATTGCGTGTTAACTTGATAGCACTGTTCTCCGTAGATGAGCCCATAGCAAACTCATCCATATTCACCTTCCCAATCAAAATTGCATCCGCTTTTAATAATTTTTCTACCACAGTCGCATCATAAGGACTGCGATAGCCCGCAAGAATCTTAGAAGCACAGGTAGTAAACCCTTCCCGCGTGCAAATTACCTCTTTTATAGAAACTGGGACACCCGCCAGCGGTCCTAAAGAACCCTCCCCCTTTACAACTTTTTTTCCTATAGCCTTTGCCTGTTGAATTGCATAATCACTCCAAATCTGAGTAAAAGCATCTACCTTGTCCTCTACCTGTTGAATTCGCTCAAGAAAATTTTCTACTACCTCAACCGGCGACACTTCTTTATTTCTCACACTATCCCTTATTTCTATTGCAGATTTTCGCCACCACTGTTCAGCCATTTTCAATCAACCTCCAGAATTTTCGGAACCAGAAAATACTCGCCATCATGCAAAGGAGCACAACGCAGTGCATCCTCCCTTGAAATAGATTCCCCAACCGTATCGTCTCGCAAGACATTTTCCAGCGGAACCGCATGCATCATGGGTTCTACATTATCCGTGGACAACTCATTTAACTTCTCTACATAACCAATTATCTCCGATAAATCCTCCGCCAATTTCTCCGCCTGTTTATCATTCACATACAGATACGCTAACTCCGCAATATGGAATATTTCATCTCTGCTTATTTTCTTCTTGCTCATACCTTGTTCCTCTAAAAACCTCTTTATTTCCCAATAGAATACCATATTTCTCCTATCTCTTTCTATATGCCCATTTTTTGCCAGAATGATAAATACATACTGTTGCATAAAAATAATTCTTCGTTTTGAGGGATTTATACCATAAGAAATACTAACTGAATGTTATTTAGGAGAAAAAATAACCATACTTCTGGAAGGATTTAGTTGAATTAGAAAAGGGAACATCAATAATAGTTTAGGACAAAATTTACTACTGTATTAAAATCGTCTAATCTAATAGTAAATAAAAAGGGAGGCATAAACATCCCTGTTCTGCCTCCCTCGGAAAAGGATAACATAGGTGCTAAGCCAGCACATCGAGGTCGTGCCCCTCCGACTCTCTTAGCGACAGAGTCCGAAGTATAAGTTCCAGAGTCGCTGTCCCCAAATCTGTGGTCTGCGAGGGTTGCTCCTTCAACCCTTTCACATCCACAGGTTGAGACTGCAGTCGAAACTGGCTTAGTTCGGCCCCGACGATGCTGACTGATGAAATTGAACTTGTGCTCATGGTCAGTCTCCTTATTCGTCGGGTTCCTTTTCCATAAAAGGTTACACTATTATTTTCGGCAAAAAAGGTTTTTTCTTTAGTTAAAATGAAATGCAAACCTTATGTAATATCTGGATAATTACTCCCCTCCATATCTCTCTATGGTGAGAAAAGAAAATCAACCCCAGGGAAAAGTGCTTGGGCAATTTATGAATTAGCCCTACGACTTAAAAATCGCTCCCGGAAAACCATTGCAATCCACAACATAAAAGGCATGGTAAGATAGAATTGTATAACCGCTACGGGTAATTCACTATATTCTTTCAAAACTTCTTGATAACGAAGCACAATAACGATGAAAAGGATATGTCCTAAAATAATGATGGTTGAACCGAACAAAATCTTCTTCAAACGGCTTATCCAGGAGATTTTTGTTATTAATATAAGAGAAATAAAGGGCGGTAAATTGGTAATCAATAAGGCTATGGGAGATACCTTCTCAAATTCATACCCCTGAATAGCAAAATATATTGTGGATGCAGTATTCAAAAATCCTGAAGGTCGTATTCCCCCTGCAACAATCGGGACACCCATAATATATTTCAATATTGAACCGGAAATTTGCACAAGCACCCAGCCATAGACCGGGATCAAAGCCCACCAAATACAAACCAGCGGAACTACTACAACGATAAATTTTATACAAAAGGCAAAGGTCTGAAATAGAGGGAATAATGTCTTCCTCTGGAAAACCTGTAATATCCGTTCACGGAACGACATCCCTTCTTTGCTCTCTCCATATACAACAAACTCTATCCATGCGAGCCATACCGCTACCACAAAAACAATATAAACCGCCTGCCAGACATAATAGTGTAGGAATTCGAACCATTTCCCTCCTGCATTAAGTGCTCCCACTACTGCCAGAAACGACAAACGAAATATGTTTACAAAATACATCAAAGGAATACCTACCATAACACCTAACAATTTCCTGCGAATCTGTGTAGGATACGCCATCACCGCGGCAAAAAAGATAGCCATAATCTCTATCGCACCACACTCAGAAATAATTACGAATGGAAAGACATAACCGCTTAGCTCATGTTTCCTATTCGGGTCATTTTCCACCTCTGCATATTTTACTCGTAGTAATTGCAATTCTGAATTATACTTTGCTAATAAACTGGCTTTTTCAGGCTCGGATAATGAAATATTTTTCTGCACTTCCTTTATCTTTTCTTCTATACCCAAAATCTTGTCCAGCAATCCTTCCCTCAAAACAAAAACGACTCGCGGTCCTAATTTCGTCTGCACTCCTTGTTTCCTTGCACGCTGAGCACGATACGACCATTGTTCCCATGGCGTTAACGGTTCCTTACTAACATTAATAAAATCTTCCGGGGAAGGCTGTTCCTTTCCTTTCTTCCAGGCTGATAACCACGCTCTACACTCTTCCGGTGATACACTTTGTGGAGTTCCTTCTAATGTCGCCCTTTCCCCAACCTTATTAAGAACCCACGAAGTATGCACAGCCAGAGTGTACAAATAACGGTCATTCCATGTTGTGTGTATCAAATAACGATATGCTGTCAAAAAACTCACTACAATAATTATAAAAAACACAACAAATCGTAACGCCGGACTCTTATACCATGCTTCTTTCTTATTTTCTGCTGTTCTATTTAAATTTTCATTATCCTTGGACATTACTATACCACACCTTACTATTTTTTATAGGAAAATAAAAAGATTCCTAAAATTCAAAAAAATAAATTAATTTTGATAATCCTATAGTAGAAGTATTATAATATCATATCCCCGTTTTTGTTTACATAAATACTCGTAGGTAGCATTTCTCACAGTCCCATATAACAAGGGGGTTTCAGTCTTTTGAAAAAGTATTTTTCTAAAAAAACAACCCAAACAATTAAACCTTAATAAAGGAGTAAAACATTTATGGCTAAAAAGTATGTCTATTTCTTCGGTGGAGGCAAGGCAGAAGGCCGCGCTGACATGAAAGAAATCCTTGGTGGAAAAGGTGCAAATCTTGCAGAGATGGCAAATCTGGGCATCCCCGTTCCCGCAGGATTTACTATCTCAACTGAAATGTGCACTGTATATTATGCAAACAAAGGGAAACTTCCCTCTTCCCTCGTAGATGAAGTCAAGAAGGCGATGCAAAAAGTAGAGAAAGTCATGGGCAAAAAATTTGGTGACCCCAAAAATCCGCTTTTAGTTTCCGTCCGTTCAGGCGCTCGTATCTCCATGCCCGGTATGATGGAAACGGTATTGAATGTAGGTCTCTGTTCTAAAACTATTCCCGGACTAATTGAAAAGACAAGGAATGAACGCTTTGTATACGATTCCTATCGCCGTCTCATCATGATGTATGCGGATGTCGTTATGGAAAAGGCAGCAGGCATTGAGCCTGAAAAAGAAGAATTAGCCGTCCGCAAACAGATGGAATCCGCTATGGATGAGATGAAAAAACAAAAGGGCATAAAATTAGATACAGAACTTACTGCCGAAGACTTGAAAGAACTCAGCGAAAAATTCAAGCAAATCGTTAAGAATACCCTTGGCAAAGAATTCCCAGATGACCCCGAAGAACAACTATGGGGTGCCATTAAAGCAGTATTCCAATCTTGGAATGGGAAACGAGCCATTGCCTATCGTCGTATTGAAAAAATTCCCGATGATTGGGGAACAGCAGTTAATGTGCAATCTATGGTCTTCGGTAACTTAGGTGAAACTTCTGCGACAGGTGTTGCCTTCACACGCAATCCAAGCACAGGTGAAAATAAATTCTATGGTGAGTGGCTCATCAATGCTCAAGGCGAAGATGTTGTCGCAGGTATCCGCACACCTTACCCACTAAATGAAGCCACAAAAACTCAAGAGAATCAACACCTTCCTTCTTTAGAAAAACTCATGCCAAAAACTTATAAAGAATTAGTAGCGATTCGCAACAAACTTGAAAAACACTTCAGAGATATGCAGGACATTGAGTTTACCATTGAAGACAGTAAACTCTATATGTTGCAAACTCGCACTGGAAAACGCACAGGTATGGCTGCAGTCCGTATCGCAGTAGATATGGTCAACGAAAAACTGATTGACAAGAAAACAGCCATCATGCGTGTAAAACCCACACAATTAGATGAATTCCTGCATCCCATGCTGGACCCTGCAGAAGAACAAAAAGCCAAAGTTATCGCTAAAGGTTTACCCGCAGGACCCGGCGGAGCAGTTGGAAGAATCGTATTAACAGCAGATGACGCTGAAGCATGGGCAAAACGAGGCGAAAAGGTTATCCTCGTCCGTGAAGAAACCTCGCCGGAAGATGTCCACGGTATGCACGCAGCAGAAGCCATTCTTACTGCAAGAGGCGGGATGACATCTCACGCCGCATTAGTCGCTCGCGGTTGGGGTAAGTGCTGTATCGTGGGCTGTGGTAGTTTACACATTGACCTTGAAAAGAAAGAAATACATGTCGCCGGTGAAGTATTAAAAGAAGGTGACTGGATTTCTATGAATGGAAGTGCAGGTAAAGTATATATGGGCGCACTCAAGGTTATTCCTGCACAACCTGAAAAGAATAAGTGGTTTGCTTCCATTATGAAATGGGCTGATGAAATTCGTGCTCTTAAAGTCCGCACCAATGCAGAACGTCCCGATGATGCTGCAAAAGCAGTGGAATTCGGTGCAGAAGGTATTGGTCTTGCCAGAACGGAACACATGTTCTTCCAGCCTGAAAGAATTATCCACATGCGTGAAATGATTCTGGCAAAGACTCCAGAAGAACGCCGTTCCGCTGTTATGAAACTCTTACCTTTCCAGAAAGAAGATTTCATCGGTATCTTCAAAGTTATGAACGGCAAGCCTGTAACCATCCGACTTCTTGACCCACCGCTACATGAATTCGTCGGCAGTCTATTAGAAGACCCCGAAGAGTTACAAAATCTAGCAAAGGTATGCAATGTAACTGTAGATGAAATCAAAGCCCGTGTAGAAAAACTACACGAAATGAACCCCATGTTAGGACACCGTGGTTGCAGATTAGGTATCACTTATCCAGAAATTACCGAAATGCAAGCACGTGCCATCCTTGAAGCGGCTGGAACATTAATCAAACAAAAGGTAAAAGTTTTGCCTGAAATCATGGTCCCACTTGTCGGCACAAAACAGGAATTGGATAATCAGGTCGCTATCATTCATCAGGTAGCAAAAGAAGTCATGAAAGAGATGAATGTAAAAATCAACTACATGGTTGGGACGATGATTGAAGTGCCTCGTGCCGCATTAACCGCAGATAAAATTGCTGAAACAGCAGAGTTCTTCAGTTTTGGAACTAACGACCTGACCCAGATGGGCTTCGGTTTCTCCCGCGATGATATCGGTAGTTTCTTACCTATTTATCTTGCAAATAAGATTCTTCCCGCTGACCCATTTGAAGTTTTAGACCAGGAAGGTATCGGACAGTTGATACAAATGGCAGTCCAAAAAGGAAGAAGCACAAGACCGAATCTCAAATGCGGTATCTGCGGTGAACATGGCGGAGAACCCTCCTCGGTGAAGTTCTGTCATCGTGTCGGTCTGGACTATGTAAGTTGCAGTCCGTTCCGCGTTCCTATTGCTCGTTTCGCCGCTGCACAGGCAGAAATTGAAACACCAAGGAATAAATCTGCCAAAGCAACCAAGAAAGGCAAACAGAAAAAATCTTCCCGCAAGAAGTAGTATTTTACAATTAGCATAAATAAATATTAAACCGCTTCTGGGCAACCAGAAGCGGTTTTTCTTTCTCTTGAAACTACACGAACAACCTATTTTTTATCATTCGCTTTCAATTCTTCAACAAGGTCAATATACATCTGCATGGCTTGTTCCTGTGATGTTCCTTCCAGACCTTTCCATGCATCATATTTTGCCCTGCCAACGAAATCCATCATACCTGGACGAGAACCTTTACAATCACCTTCCGTTGCTTGCTTGTATAATGCATACAAGCGTAATTTGGTTTGCGCATCTGGAGCCTCAGATAACTGAGTTACTTCTTTTGATGCCTGTTCAAATCTTGCTTTTAAATCTTCTGACATAACATGCCCTTTCTTTTTATTTTAGTTAAGTTTTAATTTATACTTACCATTAAGTATATTATTATATTAAAAAATAATTATACCCCTTGTCAACTCATTCTTGATATAATTTAACATTATTTTCATAATAATAAACAATAACAAGGAAAGGGTCCATCTATGAAAAATGTATTCATCATTGACGCATTACGAACTCCTATCGGAAGTTTAAATGGTGTTTTATCGGATGTTTCTGCTGTCCAATTAGGAACGCAACTCGTGAAAGAACTTCTAAGAAGGCATCCGGAAATATCCCCAGAACAAATTGACGAAGTTGTCTTTGGGGAAGTTTTAACCGCTGGATTAGGACAAAATCCTTCCCGTCAGGTTGCAATTCATAGCGGTTTATCTCAATCCACACCTGCTTATACTGTTAATATGGTTTGTGGTTCAGGTATGAAAGCCATTGAACTGGCATGGCAGGAAATTCGGACGGAAAGAGCCAGCATTGTCATAGCAGGTGGAATGGAAAATATGTCACAGGCTCCATATCTTTTAAAGTCTATGCGAAAAGGCTCTCGTATGGGTGATACCTCCGCCATAGATAGCATGATTTATGATGGACTATGGGATATTTTCAACCAATATCACATGGGCATAACTGCAGAGAATGTTGCGGAAAAATTCGGGATAACCCGTGAGGCACAAGACCAATTCGCTTATGAAAGCCAGATGAAATACGCTCGTGCATTTGAAAAAGGTCTATTCAAGGAAGAGATTTTACCCATTCAAATAGATACCAAAAAAGGACCTATTACTATTGATAGGGATGAACATCCCCGTTCCGATACCACATTAGACAAATTAAGCAAATTAAAGCCTGCTTTTAAACATGATGGAACTGTTACCGCTGGAAATGCCTCCGGAATCAATGATGGAGCATCAGTACTTATTATTGTCTCAGAAGACATCCTTTCAAAAACCAATCCTGCCTTTAACCCTGTGCGAATTGTAGATATTCAATCAATGGGATGTGACCCAGCCTACATGGGATTGGGACCTATATTCGCCACACGAAAATTGTTAGAGAAAAATGGATTAGGTGTAAATGATATAGATTTATGGGAATTGAATGAGGCATTCTCAGCACAGTCTATCCCCTGCATCCAGCAAATAGGTATGAACCCAGAAATAGTAAATGTTAATGGTGGCGCCATTGCAATTGGACACCCAATCGGATGCTCAGGAGCACGAATAACTACCACTCTAATTTATGAAATGCAAAGAAGAAAATCTAAAAAAGGTATCGCTACCATGTGCATAGGAGGTGGAATGGGAATTGGTGGACTTTTTGAATTAGGATGAAGAAAGATATAGGTTCAGGACCTGCCTTTCTCATCAGACAGGTCCTAACTATCAGTATCTTATTGTTTTGAGATAAGGGGTGCCAATGCTGATAGCAAACCTGCTACAGCGGTTAAAACCGTCGCCACTATGGAAATAATTGTCGTAGCAGATGCTGTTTCAGGAGTAGAAACTCTTTGTGTGATTGACTTTGTATGTTTCATTCATAACCTCCTTAATAATAATTTGTTACCAGAAACATCAATGATAATTGAATAAAACTTTTATTATCAATTATTATACAAACTTCATCACACAACATTACAAATAAAGGAACCATTAAAAACAGAAAAAATGTTAATTCCAGCGATTATTATATTATCTTTTACCTCCGCTTTCATAATTATTTTAATACCTTTCAATACTCTATTGCGGAATATATCTCTCTTCATTCCCGCCTTATCCGCATTCTTTATTACAATATCACTTTTAAGACAAAAAATTTCCCCTTCTTATCAATTAGAGTGGATATCTTCATTAGGGATTTCTTTATATTTTGAGTCTTCCTATTTTCAGTTACTTTTTGGAACTTTTATCTTAGCCATCGGTATTTTTATCCATTTTTTTGCAATTATTTATCTCAAAAAAGACCCTTCTTTAAATAGTTGGTTCTTCTGGTTCTTCGTTTTCATGGGCTCCATGTTAGGAATTGTATTTTCTGCAAATTTGTTTCTACTCTTCCTTTTCTGGGAATTGACAAGCCTTGCATCCTTCTTCCTAATCGGACATTACCACGAACAGGAGGAATCTAAAAAAAGTGCCTGGGAAGCACTACTGATTACAGGTGGCGGAGGTTTATGCTTGCTAACAGGCTTCATAATGTTATTTATATTAACAGGGACTGCCAATCTACCTGAACTCTATTCCAACTTTCATAACACGGACAATGCTTTTCTGAACATTGCCATATTCTTGATTATATTAGGTATTATGACTAAATCTGCACAATATCCTTTCCATTTCTGGCTACCCGACGCCATGACAGCACCGGCACCTGCCAGTGCATACCTACACTCTGCAACAATGGTCAAAGCAGGAGTTTTCCTTGCAATAACTTTGTCCCCACTCTTTTCCAATATTTATCTATGGCACTTATTATTAATCATCACCGGAAGTATCACATTTGTCTGGGGTGCATTTTGTAGTTTTAGAGAAGATTCAATTAAAAAAGGATTAGCCTACACTACCGTCAGTACATTAGGTCTGTTAACATTTCTCATAGGCATAGGTTCCCCTGAAACTATATTTTCCGCCATACTTCTGCTTCTCGCACATGCAATATATAAAGCGGGGTTATTCTTATTCGCAGGTACGATTGAATTTTCAACACACCGTAAGTATCTCTCCCAAATTGAAGGACTTTGGCGAAAACAACCTTTATTCCTCTTGATAGCATTCTTATCCATACTTTCCCTTATTGGTATTCCCTATACATTTAGTTTTCTTGCTAAAGAAGAACTTATCCAGTCGGCGATTCTGTTACCTTCTTTATGGATTCCTTTTGTTTTAGGATTAATAATTCTCGGCAATATTTTTATCGTTGGATTTGCCACACGATTTCTCTTTATACCCCTATTAAGAGAAGATTCCATAGACAAAGAACATATACATTTCGGATTTCACTCCGCCTTGCTTATATCAATACCTTTACTATTTTCCTTGACAGGAATTCTTATTCCTTTTTCACCATATTTGAAGGGTATTTTTTACGAATTATCGAATCACCTCCTCCCAAATATGGAAGAACAATCACAACATAATGAAGGGATAACACACATTAGTCCCTATGTTATATTATTACCGAGCATTATCGCATGGCTGTGTGGAATTGCACTCGGTTTCTACCATATATGGCGTGAAAGGAGTTTAAAAGCGACCCATCAGTCTCCTTTTGCTACACGAATTTACCAGCATGCAATCTATCAACTTATAAGACAATCTGACCGGATTACACGGTTATTTCAAAATGGGAAACTTCGGTCTTATTTACAAACCTTCGCTTTTGCTGTCCTGATTGTTTCTACCATTGCAATGATTTCTGAATGGAAAATTTTACATGATAATATCTGGCCTCATATAACCCATCCCGAGCGTAACACTACAATTTATGATTATATCTTGATAATATCTATATTCATAGGTATTTTAGGTGTCATTTTTGCACGCACTAAATTAACAGCAGTTATATGTCTCGGTATAGTTGGTTACGGGATGGCTATTGTATTTTTAATTTTCAGTTCGCCCGATTTAGCCATGACCCAATTTATTATTGAAACACTTACGGTATCCTTATTTGTATTTGTGTTTTATCATTTACCAGAACAACCCCTGCCTCAGAAGAAATACACACGCTATTGGAACTTGTTCGTTTGCATTCTCTTTGGGATAGTAATGGGAGTCTTGACTCTCTCTGCTTCCAGTATACAAACACATCCATCCATTTCTTCCTTCTTCACTTTAAAAAGTCTTAATGAGGCACATGGCGGAAATATTGTAAATGTGATTCTGGTAGACTTCCGCGGTTTTGATACATTGGGAGAAATAACCGTATTAGCGATAGCCGGTATAGGCACTTATGCTTTACTTCGTTATCAAAGGAGAGAAACATGAACAGCATCATCTTAAAAACTGCTGGGAAATACATTGCTCCCTTATTGTTTCTATTTGCGATTTATCTTTTATTAACGGGACATAATCAACCCGGTGGAGGATTCTCCGGAGGTTTAGTTGCCTCTGCTTCCTTTATCCTTCTTGCTTTTGCTTATGGAGTTGAACAAACAAAGAATTGGATACGAATCTCTCCTTTATATCTCATTGCTATTGGATTATTGTTAGCAGTAACCAGTGGACTGTTCTCTTTAATCTATGGACTACCCTTTATGACAGGGATATGGTTTACTTTCAATTCTCTATCACTGGGCACACCTATGCTATTTGATACTGGTGTCTTCTTCGTCGTATCAGGAACAACATTATTAATTATTCTGGAACTTATCAAAGAAGTGTGAGGTATTTAATATGGAATGGCTATTTGCAATACTAGTTGGCTCATTGTATTCAGCAGGACTATATCTTATGCTCCAGAGGAATATGTTTAAACTGGTATTAGGCATGTGTTTAATTAGTCATGGAGCCAATTTGCTAATATTCACCGCAGGCGGACTTACAAGAAACCTGCCCCCTATATTCCACGATGCGAGTGCTATTCCTTCTCAAATTACAGACCCATTACCACAAGCCTTTGTATTAACCGCTATTGTGATTAGTTTCGGCGTTACCGCATTCTTGCTTGTTTTAATCCATAGAACACATAAAACACTTAACACAGATGACATTGACGATTTGATTAAAACGGATTTACAATGAAAGCATTGGTAGTATTTCCCATACTAATACCTCTTATTACAGCAAGTCTTTGCCTTGCCAGCAATAGACATTACCGCTTACAATGGTTCTTTGTATGGATGGGGAATTTAATCTATTTTCTTATTGCCCTATTATTCCTTTATAAAACTTATCAAGGGAATTTTTATTCACTTCAAATTGGAAACTGGGAAGCCCCTTTTGGAATAACGGTAGTAATTGACCTATTCAGTTCTCTTATGCTTGTTGTTACTTCTTTATTGGTGTCCCTTTCCTTCCTTTATTCTCTATCTATGTCTTCTCGCGAAGAGTTTCGTGCAGGTTATCTTTCATTAACATTCTTCCTTATGATGGGCGTTTCTGGAGCCTTCACCACAGGAGACTTATTCAACTTATATGTATGGTTTGAAGTAATGTTAATGTCCTCCTTTGTGCTAATGGCATTCGGCGGTGAACAAAGACAATTAGAAGGTTCCATCAAATATGTTATCCTGAACCTCATTTCATCTGCTATTTTCCTCGCTTCCACGGGGATTTTATATGGTATGGTTGGCACAGTTAACCTTGCTGACCTATCCATAAAACTTTCCATGATAGAACAAAAATACCCCAAATTAATTGCGAGTTCCTTGCTTTTCGTTGCATTTGGAATAAAAGCAGGTTTGTTTCCACTATACTTCTGGCTCCCCGCCTCTTATCATACACCTCCACCAGGGATTTCTGCCTTATTCTCCGGATTACTTACCAAAGTCGGTATGTATTCTATCATCCGCACCTTTACCCTGTTTTATCGGGAACTGGATACATCTATTCAGAATACACTTTTAATAATTGCAGGACTTACCATGCTTATAGGAGTGCTCGGTGCTGTATCACAAAGTGAAATCCGTCGGATATTATCTTTTCATATCATATCGCAGATTGGATATATGTTAATGGGACTGGCATTCTGGACCACCGCAGGTATCGCTGGTGCTATCTATTTTATCCTACATAATATTATTGCCAAATCAAACCTATTCTTTATCAGTGGAATAGTCCACCAGAAAACAGGTAGTTATCAACTAACATCTCAGAGAAACCTTTATAACACTTCACCTATATTATCCGCATGCTTCCTCTGTTCTGCACTTTCCCTTGCAGGATTGCCTCCTCTCTCGGGCTTTGTTGGGAAACTTGTACTCATTTTTGCCGGCATTCAAGCAAAGGCTTATTTCACAACCTCTATTTCTATCATTGTAAGTTTTCTAACTCTATTCTCCATGACAAAAATCTGGATTTACACCTTCTGGGGAATGCCCAATTACACAAAAGAAAACACGACATCACCGCAGAAAAATCTACACTTTGCTTATCTTACTGTCATCACCCTTGCATTATGTACAATATTATTAGGAATTTTTGGAGAAATTTTTCTCAACATATCTGAAAAGTCAGCCCATAGCCTACTAAATCCATTAACCTATATAGAAAAAGTTATGGAGTACTGATGAATATGAATTCTAATTTATTTCTTGCAAATATTTTATTAAGTTTAATCTGGGCTTTTATCTCCGGAACCCTTTCTTTCGCAAACATTTTATTAGGATTTATCATCGGATACTTTATTCTCTATATCATTTTTGGTAAAGAATCAAACTATTTCAAAAAAATTATTTACATCATCCTTTTTGGTCTTCGTTTTTTGTGGTTATTATTTTTATCCAACATTGAAGTAGCCATTGAAGTGCTCCGCATCCATCCTAAATCAGCCCCCGGCATTATTGCATACCCTCTCCATTCTACCAACCCTCTGGAGATTACCTTATTTGCAAACTTTATATCGCTTACGCCGGGAACACTCAGCGTGGATATTTCAGAAGATAACAAAACATTATATATTCATGCTCTATTTGCTCATAACCCGGAAAAATTAAAAAAAGATATAGAAAAACAATTGGAATTACCTCTAAATAATATTTTTAATTAGTCATGTTATCAGCAACTATTTTCATATTCACTGTTATGGTTACATTAGGCATATTCTTCGCACTGATTCGGCTCATCTTAGGTCCCACCTTAGCAGACCGAGTCGTGGCATTAGACCTGATAACAACCCAAATTGTGGGGATAATTGCAGTTTACTCTATTGCTATGACCAACTCTACTTATTTGATTGATGCTATCACCATCACCATCCTTTCATTTTTAGGAACTGTTACCTTTGCATACTATTTAGGATTAGGAGGCAAATCATGATAAGGGAAATATTTATATCCCTATTTTTACTTATAGGTGGTTTATTCATGCTATTAGCAGGATTGGGATTACTTCGTTTCCCCGATGTATACACACGCATGCATGCAGGAACAAAGAGTGGAACATTAGGAGTCTCCGGCGCACTAATTGCATTATCTATTTATTTCTGGGATACAGAGATTACAGTTCGGGCTATGTTGCCTATAATCTTCACGCTTATCACTGCGCCTGTATCTGCACATTGTATTAGTCGCTCCGCCTTCAAAAGTGGAATAAAATTATCTGACAACAGTGTCATAAATGAATTTGAAGAAAAGAAAGACTCATTATCAAATACCGAATGAAATTAAATCTTTAAAATTAATTTTGTGGTTTTGTTTCGTTGTTGTTTGATGTATCCACTCCCTGTTTTATACTTATGCCCTCCTTTATAAGCGGTATAATTTGCTCCACCGGTAAAACAATAATAATAGAATTATTCTCCACATCTTCCTTCCATTCCTGAGCTACTCGTAAAGTCCCTATCCCAACAAATTTCCCTTCTAGAGTAAAAAGAGGCGAACTCAATATATCAAAAGAACGACTTGTATCTAATGTATAAAATGGGAAAGGTTTATCAATAATACTTTCCACCCTCATAATTGTCGCTGTATGAACACGACGCGCAACTTTCCCATGTTGCATAATCAATAAGAGTGGGTCTAATAACTGAGGGACCCCAATATTCTCCTTCTCCAGAGATAGTATGGACAATTCTTCTGGTAGTGACTCCTTCGCACGAATTACCATAATATCTCGTTCTTTGTCCTGTAATAGTACCTCCGCAGGAATTTCTTTTTCATCCTTCAAAATCATTTTTATAGAAGCAATCCGGATATTAATCGTGTTCCGAAGTTCCTGGTCTAACAATATAGAAGGGTCAAGTGCAGATAGAGCGAGTATACCTACACCAGAAGGCTGAACTAAAACCGCCGTGCACTGACCAACAGTTTCTTCTTCTCCATCCGACATGGTAATTAACAAATTCGCACGCACAGTCACCACAGAAGAAGCATATTGTTGAAATACCTTTCGTCCTAATTCTCCCAATTCATCAGAAAAAGTATTTGAAATAGTCGTTATAATAACCACTGATATTGAAAAAAGAACTCGAAAATACCTGTTCACTTCCATAACTACTTTCTCTTTCAATGATAGGTTCAAAAACATAGCACATCATCAGAAGGATTATAACACAAACCACTAAATCTCTTATAATAAGACATTTAATTGTTATCTGTGGTATCATATTTAATAAAGAGAAGTAGTATCGGAATAAAATGTATGGCTATTCTGGATAACATAAACTCACCTGAAGATATTAAAAAATTATCGTTAGACCAATTAGAACAATTAGCAAAAGAGATACGTGAAAAAATTGTATCTACGGTGCTAATCAACGGTGGTCATCTTGCCTCTCCATTAGGAGTTGTAGAACTGACCATTGCGTTGCACTATGTTTTTGATATAGGGAAAGATGTCCTTATCTGGGATGTTGGACATCAATCCTATGCCCACAAAATAATCACAGGTAGAAATCATAACTTTAATACTCTCAGAAAGAAAGATGGAATTAGTGGATACCCACGACGGGAAGAAAGTCCGCTTGACTTTTTTGGAACCGGACATAGTTCCACTTCTATCTCATCCGCATTAGGAATGGCTATTGCTCGCGATTTAGCCGGAGAAGATTATCATGTAATTGCAGTTATTGGTGATGGTGCAATGACAGGTGGTATGGCAATGGAAGCATTAAGTCATGCTGGACATCTCGGTAAAAATCTACTGGTAATATTAAATGATAATGAAATGTCCATTGCCCGAAATACAGGAGCCCTTGCTAAATATTTCAATAGACTAATAATGGCATACCCATATAAAAGAGCAAAAGAAGATGTCGGAAGTTTTGTAAAACGAATCGTCGGAGAGCGCGTAACCCGAACCATTCAAGACCTGGAAAAATCTGTTAAAGGTTTCATTACAAAAGGCTCTCTTTTCCAGGAATTAGGTTTTAATTATATCGGTCCTGCCGATGGGCATGATTTACCTCTGTTGATTGAATGTTTCCAGAACTTAAAATATTTCACTGGACCCGTTCTGTTTCATTGCAGAACGGAAAAGGGAAAAGGTTATAAAGAAGCGGAAGAAGACCCTCAAAAATATCACGGAATTAAACCTAAAAAACTTCCCAAATCGGACGAAGAAGGTGACGGGATTTCTACTACATCACCTTTTGAGGAACCCGGGAAAAGTTTCACAGAATATTTTAGCGAAGCCATTTGCAAACTGGCGGAAAAAGACAAAAGAATCGTTGCCATTACTGCTGCTATGCCAGCAGGCACCGGATTAACAGCATTCGCCGAAAAATTCCCAGGCCGTTTCTTTGATGTCGGAATATGTGAACAACACGCGGTAACACTCGCAGGTGGACTTGCATGCAAAGGATTGAAGCCTATCGTTGCTATTTACTCTACTTTCTTACAACGAGCCTATGACCAGATAATCCACGATATATGCTTGCAAAATCTGCCGGTCGTATTTGCCATAGACCGTGCAGGTCTCGTAGGTGAGGATGGTGCAACACATATGGGAACTTTTGACCTGTCATTCCTCCGACTAATACCTCAAATTAAAATTTGTGCCCCCAGAGACGGATTAGACCTCGAAAACTTACTTGAATTCGCTCTACATCAAGAAGGACCCACTGCTATCCGCTATCCCAAAGCACAATCTTTGCTTATAGGCACTACCACAGAAAGAAATTATTCAGGAGCCGATATAATCCTTCCTGGCACAGATGGTTATTTCCTTGCCGTAGGGACAAAAGTATATACCTGTTTAAAAACCGCAGAAAAACTTCAAAAAGCAGGTTTATCTATCGGCGTGGTTGATATGCGGTGGATTAAACCTCTGGATACGGAAACATTAAAAAAACTTACCACACATTTTATTTTCACTGTAGAAGAAAATGCACTTATCGGCGGTTTTGGAAGTGCCATTCTTGAATATTTGAATGATAATGATTTGTTGGAAGATACAAAAATTTATCGTTTCGGAATTCCTGATGTATTTTGTGAACATGCTACCCGAGAAGAACAATTGAAGATGTTCGGACTTACAGTGGACGAATTATCCCGAAAAATCATTGAAATCTTTGAACAACCTTCTTCCCGAATATCAAGCATAACAAAAATATATAATATTTTAGAAGGGAAAACTTAACCTTAAAAGTTGTAAAAAAACACGCATTTATGATAATCTTTTAAACCCCCAATGTAATTAGCATGAGGGGCGAGTGGCGGAATTGGCAGACGCGCTGGACTTAGGATCCAGTACCGCGAGGTGTGCGGGTTCAAATCCCGCCTCGCCCACATTGTATTGAATAGATTTATATGTGTTAAATAACAACCAATAACCCATAAAAATAGTAGGTTCATAGTCATGACAGAAGAAACAAAAAATAACGAAACCAACATCACTCCTGAAGAATCAGAACAAAAGGAAGAAACCTCAACTGCGAATACAACCACTTCAGAGCATCCTGTGGAACACGAAACACACACTCACAAACATCATCACCACAGCCACGATACAGCCGAAGAAGAATTTAAATTTGAAAAAGACCCAGAATATGAAATTGATTATAAAGGGGATTGTTTATACTCTGTAAAAATTACTATCCCGGCAATAAATACAAAAGTCCAGACCGGAAAAAATTTAGAAGAAGTTAAAGAGCATGCAGAGTTGCCGGGTTTCCGCAAAGGCAAAGCCCCTATGTGGCTGGTAGAAAGCAAATTCGGGAAAATTGCCCGAAGAGAAGCCCTTGACAAAGTAATAAGCGAATCTGTCAAAAAACTGATGGAAGAAAAAAAATTACAGGCTTTCTCTACCCCTCAATTTGAAGGTCTGGAAGAATTGGACAAATTACCCGATGACCAGGATATAACCTTCACAGTTTCCTTTGAGGTAGCACCTAAATGCGAATTAGGCAAATATCGCGAACTGGAACTGGAACGCATAGTCGTTGAACCCGATGAAAAAATGGTTGAAGAACGATTGGAAATGCTCAGAAACCGTTTTTCTATATTCCAATCCGTTCCCGATGCTGAAGTAACCGAAGGTGACCAGGCTATCATTGATTTTAATGGAACCATTGACGGTGAAAGTTTCCCAGGTGGTAGTGCCACCAATTATCCCTATATAGTAGGCTCCAAAAGATTCTTCGGGAAATTTGAAGAAGCATTAATAGGTGCTAAAGTAGGCGAGAAAAAAACCTGTGAAGTAGAATTCCCCGAAGATTACACTAACAAAAACCTGGCAGGTAAAAAGGCTATCTTTGAAATTACAGTAAAAGATATAAAGCGAAAAGAATTACCTGCATTAGACGATGAATTTGCAAAACAAGCAGGTGCAGAAAATCTGGAAGACCTGAAACAAAAAATCAAGAAAGAATTAGAAGAAGCATTTACCGACGAAGCACAAACCGAATTAGAAACATCTGCAATAGAGCAAATCATCGCAAACAGCACATTTGAAATCCCCAAATCACTCATTGAAGAAGTGGCAAAAAATCAGGTAGAAGAACAAATCCAGCGATTGATACAAATGCGAATTCCTATGTCAGAAATTGAAAAACGACGGGAAGAAATGGAAAAGAAAGCCAGAGAATCTGCAGAAAAAACTATAAAATGGTATACCATCGCAAATGAAATAGCAGAAGCCGAAGGAATAGAAGTCTCCGATACCGACTACGAAGAAGAAGCACAGAATATTAAAGACAGAACAGGAATTGATATAGATACCATCCGTTCCTATATCCAGGAACAAGGAAAAGGGGATGTAACCGATAAAATCATCCGCCAAAAGGTTATAAAACTCATATTAGATAACGCAAAAATTCAGACAAAAACCATCTCTCGCGAAGAGTGGGAGAAAAAATACGACCAATCAAATCAGGAAGAAGAATAACCTATGCACGAGGTAATAGAAAAACTAATCCGACATGGAATTAACCCTTACTCAGAAAATCCAATCAATCCACAGGCTGTAACCATCTACCAGCAAACCAGCCGTGGTGAAAGAGCCTACGATATTTATTCACGACTATTAGAAGACCGTATCGTCTTCCTTGGCATGCCTATCGACGATTATGTAGCCAACTATATAATCGCACAGCTACTCTACTTAGAAGCAGAAGACCCCGACAAAGACATAAATCTATATATCAACAGTCCTGGTGGAAGCGTGACCGCAGGACTGGCAATATACGATACCATGCAATTCATCCGTCCAGAAATAACAACCATCTGCCTTGGACAAGCCGCCAGCATGGCAGCAGTATTAATGTCCGCAGGAACCCCAGGTAAAAGATATGCTTTACCTTACTCACGATTTCTCCTCCACCAACTTATGGGAGGTGTCCGAGGACAGGCAACCGACATTGCCATCCAGGCTCAAGAAATCGTTCGCATCGGTGAAACTATAGACCAGATACTCGCCAAACATACAGGACAACCTATAGAGGTTATCCGAAAAGACACCGACCGTGACCTCTTCCTCAGTGCCGAAGAAGCCAAAAATTACGGTCTCATTGACGAAGTACTCCAGCGTTCAAAATCCAAAAAAGAAAAATAAACCATGTCCAAATCCGTTGCCATAATCGGAGCCTCCGCCGACCGAAACAAATACAGCAACAAAGCCATCCGAGCATACATATCACAGGGTTGGATGGTATATCCTGTAAATCCTAACCTGACAGAAATAGAAGGTATCCCCTGCTACAAATCCATAGAAGATGTCCCCGAACCCATTGACCGCATTAGCGTATATGTCCCCCCACAAATCGGCAAAGCCCTTCTTCCCTCCATCGCCAAGAAAAAACACACCGAACTCTACATCAACCCCGGCGCCGAGAACGAAGAACTCATCCAGCAAGCCCAAAACCTCGGTTTAAACCCCATCTACGCCTGCAGTATCCTCGCCATCGGCTCCCACCCCTCCCACTTCCCCAACCAATAAAAAATACAAAAAATAACTTGACATTTGGAAATATTTTTCTTTATACTCCCTTTACAACAGTAAATTTGAATAACAATTGGAGCGAATGGGATGGTTAAGAAAAAATCCTTACTGATAAGTTTCGCGGGGAGTAATGACCCTTATGGAAGAGGAGATAAAGCACCTACGGGCGGTAAACCTTATGGACCTCTAATATCCGCTGTAAAAAAAGGTAACTTTGACCATATAATAGTCCTCAGTTCAAAGCAACTCAAAGAAAATGCAGAAAATACTGTGCAGGAACTAAAAAAATTATATCCAGATAAAACTGTTGAAATTTACCATACAGAAATAGAAGACCCTTCATCCCATCTGGAAATCATAAATAATATAAATCAATTTATAAAAGAAAAAGAAGAAGTTTTATATAAAAAAGATTTTGATATCTTTATTTCCATTACCTCTGGCACACCAGCCATGCATGCATGCTGGCTACTTTTTTCTGCAAGTAATAGAATCAAATCAAAAATTATTCATGTCAAAGAAGCCAGATATACACCCTCAGGCGAACCTGAAATTGTCCAAATTAACTTTACTCAAAACGAATTTGTTATTGTTTCACAAAAAATAACGCATGAGTGGGAAAAAGATGAAACCCAGCCACCCACTTCATTTGCAGACTACGGTTTAATCGGACAATCAGAAAATTTTATCAAGGCATGCCAGAAAACATGGAGATATGCAAAACAAAATATTGATATTCTGAAACCATTAGAATCAGGAACAGGCAAAGAATTATTTGCAGAAATGATACATAAAGTCAGTGGTAGAAAAGGGAAATTTATTCCATTTCACTGTGCAGGGACAACAGAAACTCTCTTTGAGAGTGAACTCTTTGGACATAAAAAAGGAGCCTTTACAGGTGCTACCAGTGACCGCCCCGGACTTTGCAAAGAAGCCAACGATGGAACCTTATTCTTTGACGAAATAGGTGATGTCCCCCTTAATATCCAAATAAAATTACTCCGATTCCTGGAAAACAAAAAGTATAGACCAGTCGGAAGTGATAAAGAAGAAGAAGCAAATGTCCGTTTCGTTTTCGCCACAAACAAAAACCTTGACGATTTAGTAAAAGAAGAAAAAATGAGAGAGGATTTCTACTACAGAATTAATCATTCAGTAGTAAATATTCCACCATTAAGAGAAAGAGTCACAGACATTCATTTACTGGTAGAATATTTCATAAACAAATTTGACAATAAAACACCCAAAATCCAGATAACCCCAGAAGCCATGCAAAAGTTAACAAGACACAACTGGCCCGGCAATATACGAGAATTAAAAAGTATAATTGAGCAAGCAATAATAGACTGCGGTGACACCAGAATCATCACCCCGGAACTAATCAACTTCAAATCTCCAAAAACACTAGACTACCTTAAAAATTTACCTCCTCCCCATATTGGTTTCTCTTTAGACGAATTTGAGAAAAAAATCCACGACCACTACATTAACAAAGCCCTTGAATTAGCAAACAATAATCAGTCTGAGGCAGCAAGAATGTTAGGTATAACACCCCAAGCACTAAGCCAATACCTAAAAAAGAGAGGAAATTTAAATGATAATTGAAATATTTAAATCAAAGTTTAATACGAAACAAATGATGGAATTAACCAACATAACATAATGAAAGAGTTGCTATGCTTATCAATAAAAAATAAAGATTGTTCAAATTGGCACAAAAATTGATAAAAAATAAGAAGATTTTTCAGGAGATATATACATGAATGGGACAAAAGAAAAAATAGAGAAAATCGCACTTGCTGCACTACTTCATGATATAGGGAAATTTTGGCAAAGAACCTCGTATGAAAAACCTTTTGATAAACAAGAACAGAACTATTTTAATACATATTCTCACGCACTCTGGTCTGATAAATTTATTGAAAAATTTATTGGAGATAGCGAATTAATGGCCTGGGTCCGTCATCATCATGACCCCAATCCCCAGTCAATTGAAACAAAAATAATAAAACTTGCAGATTGGCTCGCATCAGGAGAGCGAATTTTACTTGAAACTGTTCCAGAATCAGATGAACAAATAAAAAGACCTTATGAAGCACGTTTAGAAAATATCTTTGACAATCTAACCTTAAATGATAAAAACCTCACAGAACAGAAACAACAAAACAAAAAATATCTCCCCCTAACAAAGTATCCCGACTTCTCTGACTTTTTCCCTGTTGATTTCTCAGAAGCACAAAAGCATAATTACGATTCATTATGGGAATCCTTTATCGAAGACTTAAAAAACTTCGGTTGGTCTGATACACAAATGCTTAATCTCCCTTTTGGGACCTGGCTCTCACTGATGAAAAAATATACCAGTAGAATACCTTCTGCCACACCAACAAAAACAATGTATGCACCTGATATTAGTCTATTCCAGCATTCAAGAATTACATCCGCTATTGCCTCATGCCTGCTTTTTAATTATATCGCTGGGACAATAAATGACAATGACTTAGACCAAATAATTAATTTATGGAAAGAGATAAATCTTAACAAAGATATAGACAAATCAAAGGAACAACAAACCCCAGAAATTGCTACTTTCCTCTGCGGGGATGTATCCGGAATTCAAGAATACATTTACTCCATCCCCACAAAAGGCGCCGCCAAACAACTCAAAGCCCGTTCCTTCATCATCCAGCTATTATGTGAATTTATAGCCACATATATTTGCGAACAATTTTCCATGCTTCCGTGCAATATTATCTACTGCAGTGGTGGCAGATTCTTTATACTCCTCCCAAAAGGTGTAAATGAAAAAATAAAGGAGTTAGCAAAAAAAATCGCAAAAGAACTAACTGATAAGCTCAAAGGAAATCTATATCTCCTTATCGCCACAACACCCGTTAAACTATCTCATTTCCTTGAAGGTAATTTCAAAGAAGTTTGGGGAAATGTAACTCGAGAAGTAGGGAAAAAGAAAAAACAAAAATATACAGAAATAGTTGAAGAACGATACACAGATATTTTCGAACCACTTACTAGAGAAAAATTTCCTGTCACCTCCTTCTCCGCTACATCACAACTTGAAGAAGAAGATAGGGACCTACAAAATTTTGCTAAAGAACTCCGAAATGCTAACTGGATAATCAGAAAACGAATAGATAAAATAGATAAAAATAATCCAGAAGTACTAGAATTCATCAATGGATTTGGTTACGATTATGAAATTTTCAAAAACCTGGAAGATAAAAACCTTGATAATGTGATTGAAATCATAGCCCTAAATTCTTTTGACTTAGAAAAAAAGGTTATTGATAAAATTAGAACCAAACTAGATAAAATACCTATCAACTTCCGGGTGTTTGCTAACTACTGGCCTGAACATAACAATATCCCCGCTCAGTTTGAGGACCTTGCAAAAAAATCAAAGGGTCCTAAAAAAATAGCC
>FWWL01003877.1_pt1 | contig 26331 bp, 24 predicted proteins | sample 2228331 | NCBI WGS metagenome assembly FWWL01 (sample SAMEA103939775, study PRJEB20133) | metagenome
AGGCGAGGTGCGAGGCAAGTCCTCCAACGAGGCCTGGGCCGCGCGCCGCGTGGAAACGCTGCTCACGGAGAACCTCGGCATCGACCTGCGAAACGTCACCGTGACCAGTTGCGACGCCGATACGCTGTTCCATCGCCGGTACTTCGCCGCGCTCACGTGCCTCTTCGCGACGCATCCGAAGCGATACCGGCGGTTCTGGCAGGCGCCCATCCTCCTCTACAACAACATCTGGGAGGTGCCGGCGCCGCTGCGTCTGCCCAACGGCCTCGGGAGCCTCAATCACGTGGCGCGCTTGGCCCGCAAGCATCGCATCATCTTCCCCCAGTCCTGCTACAGCCTGAGCTTCCTCATGGCGAAAGAGGTCGGCTACTGGGACGTCGACGTCATCCCCGAGGACTGGCACATGTACCTCAAGTGCTTCTTCGAGCTGGGGGGCGACGTCGAGGTCGAGCCCATCCATCTGCCGGTGGGGAACGACGGTGTCCGGACCGAAAGCTATTTCCGCACCTTCATCGAGCAGTACCGCCAGGCGCGCCGCCATGCGTGGGGCGCGACCGACGTGCCGTACGCGATCCTGCAACTGTTCCGACATCCCGAGATCCCGCTACTGAAGCGCGTTCGCCGGACGTGGACGGTGCTGGAGACGCACGTTCTCTGGGCCTCGCAGTGGTGGCTCATCACGGTAGGACGGTTCATTCCGTTCGTGGTGGCGGGCATCTTCGGCGTCGGCTGGTGGCCCCACTGGTTCGACGACTTGAGCGTGCGCATCCTGTTCCCCTGCATGGGTCCGCTCATCGTGATGGTGGTGTACGACAGCTTCGTCATGCGGCCACCGCGGCCGCCCAGCTTCCCGCTGTGGATGTATCCGGTGCAGTTCGCCCAGTGGTTCGCGATGGCGCCCGTGACGTTCTTCTTCACGGCGCTCCCCGCGTTGGATGCGCAGGTGCGCCTCGCCATCGGCAAGCGCCTCGAGTACAAGGTCACCGAAAAGGCCTGACCCTTCCCCGCGGCCGACGCCTTCCGTACGATAGGGTGCGATGGGCGGAGAGCCGCTGAGCATCACGTTTCTCGGGTCGGGCAACGCCTTCTCCCCCGGCCGGTACTGGTCGTCGTTCCTGGTCAACGACCGCTATCTGTTCGACGCCTCGCCGGTGGTGCTGCCTCACCTCAAGATGCTGGGCAAGTCGCCTGACGACATCGAGGTCATCTTCATCACGCACTTCCACGCCGACCACTGGTTCGGGCTGCCGTTTCTCTTTCTGGAATACGCCGAGCTGTCGCACCGGACGGCGCCGCTCACTGTCGTCGGTCCGCCGGGTATCGAAGAGCGTGCGCGCATCGTGACCGAGGCCGGCTTCCCGAACGTCTTCCGCAAGAAGGACCGCGGGTATCGCCTCGAGTGGGTCGAGGCTGAGGACGGGCTGGAGGCGCAGGCGGGCCCGCTTCCGTTCAAGGCCTTCCGGGTGGCGCATGTGGAGTCGTTGACCTCGCTGGCGTATCGCGTGCAGATCGCGGGGCGCACGCTCGCCTACAGCGGCGACACCGTCATGTGCGATGCGCTCGTGCCGCTCGCGGACGGCGCCGACGTCTTCGTGGTGGAGTGTTCGTGCTGGGAGGGAACGTGCGGTCCGCACCTCTCACCGAGCGACATTCTCGAGCTGCGGCGACGGATCTCGCCGGCCACGCGGTTCGTCCTGACGCATCTCGACCGGGGCACCGGCTCACTGGGCGACGACTTCGTCATCGCGGAGGACCTGGCGACAGTCACGTTGTGAAACGCGGAACGACCCCTTCCCGCAACGCGGTTCGCCCCTGTAGGATGGAATTGCCCCTCGCGCCGTTCGTGAAAGGACGGGTTCGATGGCGTATGGCCTGGGTGTGATCAAGGGCCTCATGGTGGTCTTGCGCCACCTCGGCCGCAAGCCCTTCACGGTGGAATTCCCGGAGGAGGTGCGTCCGATTCCGCATCGGGCGCGCACCAGTCTCCTGTGGTTCGACGAGCGGTGCACCGGGTGCAGCACCTGCGACCAGGCGTGCCCCGATGGCTGCATCCTGGTGGAGACGCGTCCGAATCCTGACGGCTCGCTCACCAAGGTGCGTTACGAGATCGACTTCCGCATCTGCATGTACTGCGGCCTGTGCACGGAGGCGTGCCCCTATCAGGCGATTCAGCCGGGCGGGCCGTTCGACGCCGCGTACAACTTCGACGACATGCATCACGATAAGTACCGCCTTACCAAGACGGCGCACGAGTACCTGCGCACGCACGACTACATGTACCCGCACGGCCAGCGGGCGCCACGTCAGGTCATCGAGTTCATCGAGGCCGAGGCGCGCGGCGAGTTCGCGCCGCCCCCGCCGGGCACCCATGCGCAGATCCCTGCCCAGGTGCCCGGCTTCTCGCCGGAGGCCGCGGAGCGAGCAGCGGAGACAGCGGCGGCGTGAGCGAGGTCACGCTGGTCATCGACGGACGCGACGTGCGGGCCGAGGCCGGCGCCCCGCTGGTCGAGGTCATCAAGCGGGCGGGCATCTGGATCTCCAACCTGTGCTACGTTGACGGCCTGCCCCCGTACGCCGGGTGCCGCACCTGTCTCGTGGAGATCGAGGGCGCGCGCGGCCTGCAGCTCGCGTGCACGACCGCCGTCCGCGAAGGCATGGTCGTCCGCACCTGGTCCGACGAGATCAAAGCGGCGCGCCAGGGCGTCCTGTCGCTCATCAACGCGAATCACCCCGACCGCTGTCTGACCTGTCACCGGCGCGTGAAGTGCATGCCCGGGGACATCTGCCTGCGCGACGACGTCGTCACGCACCGCTGCCTCACCTGCGCGAAGAACTACCGGTGCGAGCTGCAAGACACCAACATCTTGCTCGGCATGGGTGACGACAGCGTCGAGCCCTGGGAGGGCGAGAACCGCACCTATTACCACGGACCCATTCCAGAAGCCGATCGCGCGAACCCGTGGCTCGAGTTCGACCCGCAGATGTGCATCATCTGCACGCGGTGCGTCCGGGCGTGCGACGAGATCCGCCAGACGAGCGCCATCACGTTGGCCGGGCGTGGCTTCACCACGCGGATCGCGTTCGGCAGTGGCGGGGCCGTACACGAATCGAACTGCGACTTCTGCGGCGCCTGCATCGATGTGTGTCCTACGGCGACGCTTCTCGAAAAGCCGAACAAGTGGATCGCCCGGACCGAAGATTGGACGTCGACCGTGTGCAACTCGTGCTCAGTGGGATGCACGCTGAGCATCGGTTCGCGCCAGGGTCGCGCGGTCATGGTCAAGCCCGACCGCCTGAATCCGGTCAGCTTCGACCAGATCTGCGTGCGCGGGCGCTTCCATTACGATGCGGTCGCCCACCGCGACCGCCTGACGCGGCACCTCGTGCGGCAGGGCGATGCCCTCGTCCCGGCGTCGTTCGAGGAGGCCGCAGGAACGCTCGTCAGCCGGCTCCAGGACATCGCGTCGCGCCGCGGTCCGAGCGCCATCGCGTTCCTGGGCTCGCCCTTCCTGACCACGGAGGAGAACTACCTGGTCCAGAAGCTCGCCCGCGAGGTCATCGGCACGCCGCACGTCGACAGCAGCCATGGCCCCGTGAATCGGGCCGTCGCCCACGCGTTGCGCGAGGCCTTCGGGACGGAGGCCCTGCCGGCGACGATGGAGGGGCTCGACCGGGCCGCCGCCATCGTCGTCATCGCCGACGATCTCGAGTCGAGCCACAACGTCGCGGCCCTGCGGGTGAAGCAGGCGGTGCGCCGAAACGGCGGGCGTCTCGTGCTGGTGAGTCCTCACTGGGGGGAGCTGGCCGACTTCACCGAGCCCTACGGTGGTGTCTGGCTGCGGCCCGCGCCGGGCGAAGAGGCGGCGACGGTCGCGGCGCTCGCCGCCGCCATCGCGAACACGCGCCCGCCCGAAGGCGTCGAGGGTGACCTCAGAGAGGCGCCGGCGGTCGCTGTGCCCGGCCTCGACGCCGCCGCTTCGCTGCTCGCCGGCCTCGATCCCGGCGCGGACGTGCGCGTCCTCTATGCGCCGAATCCTGTGGGCACGGAGGCCGCGGCGTCAGGGACGAAGGCCGCCGCCAACCTGGCCATGGCGCTCCGGGGCGCCGAAGCGGCGCGCTGCCTCGTCGTCCTGCCGACCGAAGCCAACGTCAACGGGATGCGGGACGCCGGCGTCGACCCCGAGGTGGGCCCCGGTGTCGGCGCCGTCGACGCGCAGGGCCTGTCGTTCGAGGGCATGATCGAGGCCGCCGAGCGGGGCGAGCTCGTAGCTCTCGTCGCGGTCGGTGACAACCCCCTCATGACCGCGCCCGACGCTAACCGCGTACGAGCGGCGCTCGGCAAGCTCGATCTGCTGGCGGTGATCGACGGCACGCTGACCGACACCGCGAAGCTGGCCCATGTCGTCCTCGCTGATGCGCCGACCTACGCGAAGGACGGCACGTTCACCAACGCCGAGCGCCGCGTGAGCCGCTTGCGGCCGGCCATTGAACCCGACGGCGACGCCCGACCTGCACTGGAGACGCTGCTCCTGCTCGCCAAGCGCTTGAACGCCGGCTGGACCTTCGAGTCGGCTGCCGACGTGATGGAGGAGCTGGCCTCGCGCGCGCCACGGTACGCCCCGGCCCGTTACAGGGAGAACACGCGATGGGGCAAGATCTGCGTCGCGGACGAACCGTCGCGCTGCGCTGCTCAGAAGGTGCCGGAGCCCGTCGCCATCGCCGGCGGCGCGGGCGCCCTCGTGCTCTTCACCGCTCGGACGCTGTACACCTCATGGGAGGGCGCGTCCATCCACTCGCCCGAGGCCGACAAGCTCCACCGTGAGGAGTTCGCGCAGGTGAACCCCGCGGACGCGGTCGAGCTCGGCATCGCGCAGGGAGGCGAGGTGGTGTTGCGCAACGGCGACGCCGAGCTCGTGATGCGCGCCGAGGTGACGAACGCGGTGCCGCGTGGAGCCGTGTTTGTGCCCTGGTACTACGACGGGGGAGCCGTCGCTACGCTCTTGGCCGGCGCCGCCTCACGTACGGGCCTCGCCGCAGTGACGGTCTCCGTCCGCGCGCGGGTGTAGGACTCGAACACTCCCCGAAGATCGGCCCTTGGAGCTTAGAGCACGACGAGGTTGTTGCGATGCACGACCTCGGCGCCGTAGTCGTGCCCGAGGATCTGCGCGACGCGGTCGGAGCGCGCCCCTCGAATCGCCAGCACCTCGTCGGCGTCGTAGTTCGTGATGCCGCAGGCGATGCGGTGTCCCGCGGAGTCGTAGATGTTCACCGCGTCGCCGCGATGGAAGGAGCCACTCACCTCACGCACGCCGGCGGGCAACAGACTACTGTGGCGCTCGCGGATGGCTCGGGCGGCGCCGTCGTCGACCACGATGCGGCCGCGCGCCGACAGGCCGGCGAGCATCCATCGGCGGCGGCTGTCGAGCCGGGCCGACGCCGGGAAGCGCGTACCGAGGGCTTCGCCGCGGACGAGCCGCACGAGCGCGTCGGGTTCGTAGCCACTGGCGATGACCGTGTCGGTTCCACCTGCCGTCGCCAGCTTCGCGGCCTGCAATTTCGTGATCATGCCGCCGGTCGCCCGCTCGCTGCCGGCGCCTCCGGCCATACGCTCGATGCGCTCGTCGATGCGTTCGACCAGCTCCACGAGGGTGGCGTCGGGGTGCTTTCTGGGGTCGGCCGTGAACAGGCCCGGCGTGTCGCTCAACATGACCAGAAGGTCCGCGTCAACCAGGTTGGCCACGAGGGCCGACAGGTTGTCGTTGTCGCCGATGGTCGCGCCCTCGATCTCCTCGACGGCGACGACGTCGTTCTCGTTGATGATGGGCACGACGCCGAGCTCGAGCAGCGCGAGCAACGTGTTCCGCGCGTTCAGGTAGCCGACGCGATCCGAGAGGTCCCGACGGGTCAGGAGACACTGGGCGACCGTGATGTCGTGCCAGGCGAAGAGCTGGTCGTACGCCTGCATGAGGTGCGACTGGCCCACGGCGGCCAGCACCTGGCGGAACGGAATGTCGCCCCGCCGTTTCGCGATGCCGAGCACGTGTCGGCCTGCGGTGATGGCGCCGGACGTGACGAGCAACACCTGGATCCCGGCGCGTAGCAGCGTCGCCACCTGGCTCACGAGGCCGGCCATGACCGTCAGGTCGAGGCGGTCCGTACCGGCGGTCAAGAGGTTGGTCCCGGCTTTGGCGACGACCCTGCGATAGCGGAATTCCCCGCCGTGGTTCGTCGATCCAGCGCGCATTCGAAGCTCCGTCGGGCAGGTCGTTTCGGCGGGAGTGTACCGGCGGCTTCGTGCGCCCCACAAGCGCCCGTCCCGGCGCACCTCTCGGGCCGCAGTTCCCTGTCAGGTGGCCTGCGCGCATGTGCCGAATGGCACGGCGGTCGCCACACGCAGACGACGATACCGACGTGGAGAGGCTCGAGGGCCGTTGGTCTTCGGGCCGAGGGACGGGTGGGGCCTTCCGGACAGGGCAATGTGACGTCCGTCATAGGACGAACGTCACTGGGGAAGGCGTTCCAAACGGTGATACGATTGCATCAGGAAGATCGCTGCCGGGGGCGGCAGGACCGGCAGCTAGTGAAGGGAGTGACGCCATGAGCAAACTTGTGGCAGTCGTGATCGGAGCGGCAGCGTGGGCCGGCGTGGCCGCGGTGGCGTGTCTGATCGTGTTCAACATCGGGGACAAGAACCAGGTCCTGATGTTCCTGCCGATCCTCGCGGCGGTCGTGGCCGCCTGGGGCATCGGCGAGCTGGTGACCGAGCGGGTTCTCGTTGAGCCGGAGGAGGGTTCCTGATGGCACTCTTCGAGCGAGCATTCGAACGCCGTGAGCTGAAGGACCCCGCGTTCCTCAAGCTCATCTTCAGCAACACGCTCCTGGCGCCGCTGTGGGCGCTGGCCCGGATGTACCTCGGCTATCAGTGGCTGCTCGCGGGCTCCCACAAGGTCTGGGGGCACGACCGCTGGATCGCTGTCGAGGGGCCCGACGGCCTGGCGCTCAAGGGCTTCTGGGAGCGGGCAACCGCCATCCCGGAGCAGGGCCGCCCGCCCATCGCGTACGACTGGTATCGTGACTTTCTGACCTACATGCTCGACCACGAGTGGTACACCTGGTTCTCGTGGATCATTGCGCTGGGCGAGGTGGCCGCCGGTATCGCGCTGATCGTTGGTGCGTTCACGGGCTTCGCCGCACTTGGCGGCGCGTTCATGAACTTCAACTTCATGCTGGCCGGCAGCGCCAGCACCAACCCGGTGCTGTTCGTCATCGCGCTGCTGGTGGCCTTCGGGTGGAAGGTCTCGGGCTGGATCGGCGTCGACCGGTGGCTCCTGCCGGCCCTGGGCACGCCATGGCAGCCGGGACGGGTGTTCGGCCGCACGCGCCCAGCGGCGCCAGCCACGACGGGAATCAAGCCGGGTCCGAGCCCCGCCTGAGGACGCCGGCATTCGAAGGAGGGGCGGCCGCGCGGCCGCCCCTCGTCGTTCATCTTGTCACCGTTCGTCTTGCGCTCGCTGCTCGCGTTCCCGTTCTTCGCGCTCTCGCTCCTCTTGCGCCTCTTCACCGCCGGGGATGGCGACGCCCGCCTCGATGTCCGCTTCCACCTCTTCCGCCTTGGGCACGCGCGCCTCGAGACGATTCCCGAGGAGGGCGTAGTAGTTCAAACCCAGGTAGTGCAGCGGTTTCGCGTCGTCGTCCTCGAGGAGCCACGTCTCGCGAAAGGCGTCGTCCTCGGCCTGCGCAGCCACCACCTTCCCAATGAACAGCGTGTGGTCGCCCACTCGGAACGAGTCTTCGAGCCCGCACTCGATGTAGGCGACGCACCCTTCGATGAGGAGCGCAGAGATACGTCTTGCTTTGAACGTGGGAAGCCGCGTCAGCTCGAACTTGTTGAGCTGGAGTCCCGAGACACTACCCAGGTACTGGCAATGGTGCAGGAGCCGCTTTCCGGGGATGTTGAGGGCGAACTCCTCGCCGTACGTGATCATGTCGTGGGTGTGACGCGAAGGGTGCACGGCTAGACCGATGAGCGGGGGCTCGAAGCTGAGAGGCATGACGTATGCCGCGGGCATGACATTGTGGTTTCCTCGCCAGCACGTCGTGACCAGCACGATAGGGCCACCGGCGATGAGCCTCCGGGCCTCCGTGATCGCCACCTCTCGTCTCATCGTCCACACTCCTCGGTCTCGTTCGTTCGCCCGCGTGCCGACGCAGGCGGCCCGATGATAGCAGGCGCAGCGTTGACGCCAACCCGTCCCGCCCCGCATGATGACCCCGCTGAGAGGAGACCGCCGGTGGAGTCGTCCTTCCCGTTCGAGTGGAGCCGCCCGGAGCACCAGCATCTGTACTGGTTCCGCGACCGGATGCATTTCCCCCATCCGTGCACGCCGCTCTCTGCGTCCATCGACGCGCCGGCGTTCTCCGAGGGCACGACCGCGGGCTATCGGGCGCTGGGGGCGCCGGTGCGCGTCCACGTGTTCACGCCGAACGGCTACTGGTACCTGGCGCCCGAGCTCGATGTTCCGATCGACGACCTGCCGCGCGTGCGCGAGGATGCCATCGCCCGGATGCTTCCGATGCTGACCCGGCAGCTCGAACTCTGGGAACAGGAGTATTTGCCCGAGGTGGTGCGGCACAACGCCGCGATTCGCGATCGCGACTTCGGCGCTATGAGCGACCGCGACCTCGCAGCGTACCTGGACGAGCTCCGCGCCTCGCGCGTCCGGATGTGGGATCTGCACATGCGGGCCGTCGGACCGGTCATGGCGGCGGCCGGCCAATTCGTGAACGTGTACGAACAGGTGCTGGGCGCCGACGGAGGCGCGTACGTGCTCATGCAGGGCTTCCCGAACAAGTCGGTCGAGTCGGGCGCGAAGCTGTGGGAGCTGAGCCGCCTCGCGGACGAACAGCCGGCGGTTCGAGCGACGATTCTCGACTCGCCGCCTTCGCGCGCCCTCGCGCAGCTCGAGGGCAGCGCGGAGGGGCGCGCGTTTCTCGCCGCGTTCCGGGCGTATCTCGACGAGTACGGCTGGCGCAGCGACGCGTTCGAGCTCGCCGACCCGACATGGATCGAGTCACCGGTCGTCCCGCTGACCTTGCTGCGGGAGTACCTGCGCAAGGGCGAAGAGGCCAGCCCCGCCGCACGCGAGGATCAGGCCCGCCGGGAACGCGAGCGGCTCGAAGCCCAGATCGAGCCGCGTATCGTAGGGCATCCGTTGGAGGGGATGTTCCGCTTCCTCCAGCAAGCCGCCCGCCAGTACGTGCCCATTCAGGAGAACCACAACTTCTACATCGACCAGATGCACACGGCGCTCTTGCGACGTCCCCTGGTCGAAGCGGGACGCCGGCTCGCCTCGGCCGGATGTGTCGGGTCTCCGGACGACGTGTTCTTCCTCACCGTCGACGAGCTGCAGGACGCGCTCGTGTCGCCGGGACGAGACCGGCGCGGGCTGGCGGCGGAGCGCCGCGCCGCCCGGGACGCCGCGTTCCACCTGGACCCGCCGGAAGCGCTGGGCGCCCCACCTCCTGAGCCGCTGTTGCGCGAGCCGATGCTCGCGTCGTTCTACGGCCAGACGCGGAACGCTCCGGCCACGGCGCGGGTGTTGTTGGGCATCCCGGCATCGCCCGGACGAGTGACGGCGCCCGCGCGCGTGGTGAAGTCCCTCGCGGAGGCGGACAAGCTCCAGCCGGGCGACGTCCTCGTGTGCGAGATGACGATGCCGCCGTGGACACCGCTCTTCTCGTCCGTCAGCGCCGTCGTCGCGGACACGGGTGGCGTGCTCTCCCACTGCGCGATCGTGGCGCGCGAGTACGGCGTGCCCTGCGTCGTCGGCGTGGGGAACGGCACGCGGATCCTGCGTGACGGGCAGCGCATCACCGTGGACGGGGCCGCCGGCACAGTGACGGTCGAGGGCTGAAGTGGAGCTCGACGGTCGCGTGGCGCTGGTGACAGGCTTCAGCGGCCGGGGCATCGGGCGGAGCATCGCGTTCGCGCTGGCGCGAGAGGGCGCGCGGATCGCGGGCTCGTACCGGTCGAACGAGGCGCGGGCGCAGGAGACCGCGGCGACGATCGAGCGGGCGTTCGGGCGCTCGTGCGCCGCCATCCGCGCGGACCTGGCCGACCCCGCCCAGGCGGAGGCGCTGGCCAAGCAGGCGCGGGACGCCTTCGGGCGCGTGGACATCCTCGTGTGCAGCGCCGGCGGCGACTGGGTGCCGCGCGATGTGCCGGAGATCCCTCCCGAGCACCTGCGCAAGGTGCTGGCCGAAGAAGTCGAATCGACGTTCGCGCTTCTCCGCGCGGTCCTACCCGAGATGCGCGAGCGCGGCTGGGGTCGCGTCGTGCTCATCGGCGGCCATCGAGCCGATGACTGGCCCTTCGGGCCTCCCGAGGCCCCGCTGGACTATCCCCTGGGGAAGGCGGCCCGCCACTGGCTCGCCCGTGTGCTCGGGCCTCGCGAGCGGGCTCACGGGATCACCGTCAACGCCGTCGCGCCGGGCCCCATCGACTACGTGAGTATCGACGAAGCGCTGCGCCTCGCCCACGGGGAGCGCACCCGCGCCCGCCCCACGCCCGCGGACGTCGCCGACGTCGTCGCGGCGTTGTGTTCGGAGCGCGCGGCGGGCGTGACCGGCGCCGTGATCCCCGTCCCAGGCGTGCGTCCGGTGTGAGGATCAGCGCGCCACAAAGCCGCCATCGACTGGGATGACGGCGCCTGTGACGAACGAGGCTTCGGGGCTGGCCAGGAAGACCACCAAGGCGGCGACCTCTTCCGGCTTCCCGAAGCGACCCACAGGCTCGGTGGCCTTCAACGCCTCCTCGAGCTCAGGGTTGGCCTCGACCACACGCCGTACCATCGGGGTGTCGATGACGCCGGGACAGATGGCGTTGACCCGGATGCCGGCCGTCGCGTACTCCAGGGCAGCGGCCTTGGTGAGCTGGACGACGCCTCCTTTGGCGGCGCAGTAGGCGCCGATGCCGGCGAAACCGACCAGGGCGGCGACGGACGCGTTGTTGATGATCGAACCGCCGCCCCCGTGCCGCAGCATCTCCTGGATCCCGTACTTGCAGCCCAGAAACACCCCCGTGAGATTGACGGCGATGACCCTGTTCCAGTTGTCGAGGCTGGCGTCGGCTGTGGGCGCCATCTCGCCCTCGATGCCGGCGTTGTTGAACAGGACGTCGACGCGGTCGTACGTTCGCGTGGCGACATCGAAGAGCCGCCGCCAGTCGTCCTCCCGCGAGACGTCAGCCGGCACGAACGTGGCGACGCCGCCGGCTTGCTCGATGAGGCGGACGGTCTCGCGCCCGCCTTCCTCGTTGGTGTCGGAGACGACGACGCGACCGCGTTCGTGAGCCATGAAGACGGCGGTCGCCCGGCCGATGCCTGAACCGCCGCCTGTGACGACGCAGGTGAGACCTTCGAGTCGGTTCATGTCGTGGGATCTCCCTTCGTAGATGCGCCCGGGTGATGGAAGGGACGGCCCGGACCGGGCCGCCCCTTCCCAACTGGTGGCTCGCTTCCCTCCCTCGCGAGTCCTCGATTCACTTGATCTCGATCTTCTTTTCCGGCTTCTTGGCTTCGGCCGCCGGAAGCGTGATCTTCAGGACACCGTTTTCGTACGTCGCGGTCGCCTTCTCCGTGGAGACGTCCTCCGGCAGGTCGATCCACCGGGAGAAGCGGCCGTAGCTCCGCTCGCAGCGGTAGTAGTCCTCTTCCTTGACCTCCTCCTCGACCTTGCGCTCTCCGGAGATTTTGAGGGTGCGCCCGTCGACTTCGACGGTGAAGTCCTCACGCTTCATTCCGGGCGCGTCCACCTCCACGATCAAGTTGCCATCCTTGCGGTACACGTCGAGCGCGGGCTCCGGTACGACCATCCTCGGCATGAGTCCCCGCATCCGCGGCCCGAACTCCCTCCACAGCCGGTCGAACTCCTCTTCGATCTCCTCCAGTTCGCGCCACGGACGCCAGGCGAAGAACGGCCGTCGGAGAATCGGCAGTCTCTCTGCCATGGCGACACCTCCTTTCGTCTCTACAGTAAAGCGCGGGCGCCCCGGCCTTTCCAGTGCCGAACGGTCGAGTCGCTCGGGGTTTGCAGGAGGTTCTTCGGGGGAGAGCTCAGTTGCGGCCCAGGGCCGTGTCGTGTCGGCGCCACGCGGCGTGGGTCAGCAACATGAGCCCTCCCGCCAGCAACGAATGCCCGCCCAGCACGACCGGTACAGGGGCTTCCGCCGCCGCGCGCGTCAGTTCCCGCAAGTAGGGGTCCGCGATGTCCTGCCACCGCCCGAGGTCGGAGGCGAATCGGTCGGCGCGCGGTGGCAGCGCGCCGGCGTGGGCCAGGAGAACGCGAGAATCGATGACGGCAGCGTCGCACAGCGCGGCGATCTCCGCGAACGTGCGGTCCACGCCCGCGATGTCAATGTGGAATCCGAGGAGGGAGCGAGCGGCCCCCGATACGTCGCGGCCGGCGGCCTGCATGCCGCGCTCTTCGCTCAGGACGCGGACGCGGCACGCGGTCTCGCGCTCGAGGTATTGCCAGACTGCGCTGCCGACGCGTCCTGCGATGAACAGCTCGGCTGCAGGGTCGACGAGACGGTCCATCAGGCGCGTCAGCGCGGGAAGCGCCGGCGCTTCGCGGTCGAGCAGGGCGGCGAGCCTCGGGCCTGCGCCGCCAGCCAGGGCGAGCACGGCCAGGTCGGCCGGGGAATCGAGGTTGAACTGCGTCGCCGCGGTCCGGGGCAGCGGCTCGCACGCGAGGCCGGCGCGCTGGGTCAAGAGGCGCGCCAGCAGGTTGTCGGAGGCGGGGAGGTCGACACGCCCGAGCTCCCGGGCGGTCGCCAGACCGAAGAGGTCGCAGGAGAAGAAGTTGTTCGGGATGACGAGGCGGTCCGCGCTGGCGAGGCGCCGGGCGATAGCGGCGTACTCGTCGCCACTGAGCAACACGCCCGCGCCCGCGCCGGTGTACAGCGGCCGGTCGATGCTGTGGCGTTCGCACACCTCGAGGAGCCGACGCCCGAAGTGAAACGGCGCCCCTACGGGGTCGCGGTCCACGACAACGCCGGGTGGAAGCGCGGCCGGCTCGAACGCACGATCCGTCACGAGCACGGCGCCCGCGAAGGCGCCGGTGCCCAGGGCCGTCTCGATGGTGTCCAGGGCAGCGGCTTCGAGCGCGCGTGCCAGCAGAACCTCCAGCGGACTGCCGCCGGCGCCGCCCAGGAAGACCACGAGGTGGACCGGGGCGCTCAACTGGTCTCGGGAATGATCAGGCCGTACTGCCCGTCTCGACGGCGATACAACAGGGCGAAGCTGTTGGCGTCCGCGTCGAGGAAGAGGAAGAAATTGTGCCCCAACAGCTCCATCTGCTCCACCGCCTCTTCTTCGGTCATCGGCTTCACGGGAAAGCGTTTGACCCGCACCACCTTGCCCAGCGCCGTCTCCGGTTCGTCGAGCGGCTCCTCTTCTTCCAGCGCTCCGCTGGCCGCGGGAGCGGCGCGACCGACGTTGCGGTTGCGGAACCGGCGCTCCTTGTGCCGGCGGGCCTGGCGGCGGATGACGTCGCTCGCGAGGTCGATGGTGGACCGCAGGTCAGCGCCGCGCTCTTCGGCGCGCAGCAGTGTGCCGTTGTCGTTCGCCGTGATCTGGACGACGATGCGCTCATCGGCGGCGCGGGTGTCCTCATACGCGAACTCGACGGTAACCTCGCGAAGCCGCGGCAGGTATCGTTCGAGCGCGGCGAGCTTCTTCGCCGCGTAGGCCTTCATGTCGTCGGGGACGGTGATGTGCTGCGTACGAACGTGAACGTCGATCATGGCGACGCATTCTAAGGACGCAGCCCGGCGGGGGCAAACCCTGCGGGAGCGTTCCCCACGCTAGCCCTCGTTGGGTTACGCTGCCGTCACAGGGAGCTCCGGCCGATAGCGGAAGCGCTGGTCGCGCGTGAGCCGCGCGTACGAACCGAATTGGTCCTCGGGCGACTCGACGTGGTTCAGCCGCTCGTCCGGGTCCTGGGCGGGGTCGTCGAACACCCGGCGGATGCCGTAGGTCGTCGTCCGCTCCGCCGGTATACGGCCCGCCTCGCGGATCATGCGGCGGAACTCGGCGGGCCGGACGAGCTGCCCGTGCTGCGCGCCCGCGGATGTCGAGATGCTCTCGTTGATGAGCGTGCCCCCGAAGTCGTTGGCGCCGGCCATCAGGCAGAGCTGCGCGAGGCGCGGTCCCTCCTTCACCCAGGACACCTGAAGGTTCGGGATATCTCCGTTCAACATCAGCCGCGATACGGCGTACATTTTCACCACGTCGGTTCCCGTCGGGCCGGGGCGTACGCCGTCGACGAGGCCCTTCATGTACATCGGGGCCTCGGTGTGCACGAAACTCAGAGGGACGAACTCGGTGAATCCGCCCGTCCGTCGCTGGATGTCGCGCAGGAGCGTGATGTGCGCCGCGCGCTGCTCGCTGGTCTCGATGTGCCCGTACATGATCGTCGACGAGGTCCGGATGCCGAGCTCGTGCGCTGTCGTGATCACCTCCACCCACTGCGCCGTGCTGATGCGGCCGGGAGAGATCCGACGGCGGACCCGGTCGTCGAGGATCTCCGCCGAAGTGCCGGGCAGGCTGCCGACACCGGCCTCCTGGAGGGCGCGGAGGTAGTCGCGCACGGACGTCCGCGAGCGGACGGCGCCGTACAGGACCTCCTCTGGCGAGAACCCGTGGATGTGAATCTCGGGCAGGGCGTCCTTGATGGCCCGGCAGAGGTCGATGTACAAAGACCCTCGCATCTTGGGGGGGAGGCCCGCCTGGATACACACCTCCGTCGCCCCCAGGTCCCAGGCTTCCTTGGCGCGCCGGACGATCTCCTCGACGGGCAGGAAGTAGCCCTCTTCTTCGCGGTGGTCACGCGAGAAGGCGCAGAACCCGCAGCGTTTGATGCAGACGTTGGTGAAGTTGACGTTGCGGTTGACGACGTAGGTCACCACGTCGCCCACCGTTTCGTGCCGCAGGTAATCCGCCGCCAGGGTGAGGGCGTGCAGGCTCGGGCCGGAGGCCTCGAAGAGCGCGGCGCCTTCCTCGACCGACAGATCGTGTCCTGTGAGCGCGCGGTCGATGATGCCCGCGACGCGAGGGTCGGCGGCGCTCAGCGCGGCTTCCACCGCCCGGGCGAGGCCAGAACGAGGCGTTCCTTCGCCGCTCGCGTTTCGCTTCACCATGTCGTCTCCTCCCATGTCACGAGGCCATCGGGTCCCGCCCAGCGCCGCACCGACTGGCGGCAGGCGGGTGGAACCCAGCGGTCCGACAGGAACTCCGGGTAGATGGCGAGCCGCTCGCGCAGCTCGAAGCCGGCCTCTTCGGTGACGGCGCGCAGCTCCGTGATCTTCGGCCACGGGGCTTCGGGGTTGATGTGGTCGCGCGTCACTGGCGAGACGCCGCCCCAGTCGTTGATGCCCGCCAACAGATAAACGCCGTACGCGTCGGGGGTCAGGTTCGGCGGCGCCTGGATGTTCATCTCGGAGCCCAGCAAAAGCCGCGCCGTCGCGATGGTCCGGACCATGTCCAGCGCGCTCGGTTCGCTCTCGTGACGCATCACGATGTCGTCCTTCACCCGGAAGTTCTGCACGATCACCTCCTGGATGTGGCCGTACGTTTCGTGGACGTCCCGGATAGCCAGGAGGGAGTCGACGCGCTCCTCGAGCGTCTCGCCGATGCCGATGAGGATGCCGGTCGTGAACGCGACGTCCAGACGCCCCGCGTCGCGCAGCGTTCGCAAGCGCACCGCCGGCACCTTCCCGGGGCAATTGAAATGCGCCTGGCCCTTCGCCGTGAGCCGCTCGGAGACCGTCTCGAGCATGAGTCCCATGGACACGCTCACCTCGCGAAGCGACGCGATCTCCTCGTACGTCATGACACCGGGGTTCACGTGCGGCAAGAGTCCCGTCTCCCGGAGGACGAGCTCCGCCATAGCTCTCAGATAGGAGATGGTGCTGTCGTGGCCCAGGGCCCGCAGTTGCTGGCGGTAGGCGTCGTAGATCTCCTCGGGCGCTTCACCCAGCGAGAACAGGGCCTCTTTGCAGCCCGCTCGCGCGCCCGCTTGGGCGACGGCGAGAACTTCGTCGGGCGTCATCGTGTGGGCGAGCGGGTCGCGCGGCCCGCGGGCGAATGTACAGTAGCCGCACTTCTGGCGGCAGAGGTTCGTGAGGGGGATGAACACCTTGCGCGAATAGGTCACCGTATCGCCCTTGGCTCGACGGCGGAGCGCGCTGGCGGCGGCCATGAGCGCCGGTAGTTCCGTCCCCCGCGCGCGGATGAGGCGGTAGCCCTCGTGGGCCGTCAGACGCTCCCCGGCCAGGGCGCGGTCGAGGATTCGCTGGAACTCGGTCGAGACGGCGGATTCGATGGTCGCATCCATGACCGGCGGCATCATCGCTCCCGCCCGGGAACGGGCGGGCGGCCCGAACCGGCGGCGGACTGTACGCGCTCCCGACGGCTGGCTCGCACCGCCAGCAGGTCATGGACGCCGGGGTGAGTCGACAGCGGACAGTGTATGGCCCGTCCAGCGGGCGATCAAGAGCGTGTGCGGGAGGTCTGCCCTGCCGCTCGCCGGTCGCCGGACGTAGAATCGCGACGATGCTCGACCTCTTGCGGGAAGGCGCGCGCGAGCTGGGGATCGAACTGTCGCCGGCGCAGACGACAGCGTTCGAGCGCTATCTCTCGCTGCTCGCCGAGTGGGGGCGCCGGATGGACCTGACCACGGTGCTGGACCCCGAGGGCGTGCAGCGACGGCATTTTCTCGAGTCGCTGGCCGCAGGGGCCGTGCTCCGGCAGCTCGGCTGGCTGGGCGAAGGCGCCGCGGTCATCGACGTGGGCTCGGGCGCGGGTTTCCCGGGGCTGCCCATCCGGATCGTGTGGCCCATTCGGCTCACGCTACTGGAAGCGCGCGGGAAGCGCGCGGCCTTTCTCGCGGCGGTCGTCGACGCGCTCGATCTGCGCGACGTCGCCGTCGTCGCCGAGCGGGCGGAGACGCTGGCGCGAGATCCCGCGCACCGCGAAGTGTACGACCTCGCCCTGTCCCGGGCCCTGGCTCCGGTCCGCGTGCTCGCCGAGCTGACGCTGCCATTCGTGCGCGTGGGCGGCGTATCGGCGGCCTTGAAGGGGGAGCGGCTCGACGAAGAGCTGGCCGAAGCTGCGACCGCGCTGGACGTTCTGCGCGCCACCGCGGAGACGCATGCGTTGCCCACAGGCGGACGCCTGCTCCTGCTACGTAAGGAGGCGCCCACGCCTCATCGGTATCCCAGAAGGCCGGGCATTCCGTCGAAACGGCCGCTCTAAAGGGGTAGACAGCCCGTGTACAATAGTTAGCTGTATACGCCCATCAGCGGAAGGAGGCGGCGACGAGCAGCCGTTCTCCACCCCCAGGGAGAAGCGCGCGGCGGACCGACGGGGGAGACGTCGCTCGGGTTCGTGTCCGTCGCGGCAGCGACCTACGTTGCAGACAAGGAGGTACACGCTCTTGGAAATGCCGCAAGCCGGCGGGTTCGACGCCCAGGTCCTGACGGACCGCCTTCTGCGTCTCGCCCGGCTGGACACCTCCGTCTTCGATGAGGTGAAGTCGGATGTGAACGCGACCGTTCCGGCCGTGGTGGTGGCGGTCGCCGCTACGTTCTTGGCGGGCCTGGGCGGCCTCATCTGGTGGATCGTCGAGGACTACGGCGACACCGGGGAGTTCTTTTTCAAATCGGTCATCCTCGGCGGGATCTTCGCGGTGGCCTTGTGGGTCGCATGGCTCGCTATCGTCTACGCCGTCCTCACGCAGGTGTTCCGTGAGCAGACGGACGTCTACCAACTATTGCGCACCATGGGCCACGCGGCCGCGCCCCTCGGGCTCGGCGTGCTGATGTTCATCCCGGGCATCGACTTCGGCCTCGCGCTGGCCTCGGTGGCGCTGTTCTTCGGCCTGACGAACATCGCTATTCAGGCGACCACGCAGGCGGACCCGGCGAGGGTGCTCGTGGCCAACACGGTGGGATTCACCGTGTGGGCGGCCGTGCTCGCGGTCCTCGCGAGCGATGACAACATCTTCGCGCCGGGCATCTTCGTGTTCGACTCCATCGCCGACGGCGTGGGCTCACTGATCGACCTGGCGAACGCGTTCTCGTAAGGAGAACTCACCAAACATGTGACCACGGCGGGTGGCGCCCAGGGGCGCCCCCGCCGTATGATTGAGCCCTCATGGGCGTCTCGCATGCGGACGAGAGGGCGTACCGGGCGAACGTTTGGAAAACCTACGCGTTCGCCTTCTTCATGAACTTCCAGTTCTGGCACTCCATCTGGGTGCTGTATCTCCGTGACTATCGCGGTTTCTCGCTCACCCAGATCACACTGCTCGATGTGCCGTTCTGGCTCCTCATCGTTCTGTTCGAGGTGCCCTCGGGCGCATTCGCCGATCGGTTCGGGCGGCGAACCTCGTTGATTCTGAGTAGCGCGTTCTTTTCGGTCGCGATCCTCATCTTCGGACTCAGCGGCAACTACCTCGTCATTCTGTTCTCCTACAGCCTCTGGGCGTTCTCCCTCACTTTCATGTCGGGGGCCGATAGCGCGCTGCTGTTCGACAGCTTGAAGATGCTCGGGCGCGAGGACGAGTTCGCGAAGGTCAACGGGCGCGTCTGGGCGGTGATGGCGGCGGGCGCGCTGGCCGGCACCATCAGCGGCGCCCCTATGGCCGAAGTAACGAACCTATCGTTTCCTATCGCCATCAGCTCCGTCGTCGCGGCGATGGCGATGGTGATGGCGCTCCTCATGCGCGAGCCGCCGCTGCATGCGGGTGAGACGGTTCGCTACGTGGACCTGTTCCGCGACGCCCGCGACATCGTTTGGCAGCGGCCAGCCGTGCGGTCCTTCATGGCCGTCGCGACCATCCTCGGCGTGGCGTCGTTCGCGCCGGCGGTGTTCTTTCAGCAGCCGTTTCTCGACCGCCACCACGTGGCCGTGGCGAACTTCGGCTTCGTGCAGGCGCCCAACCTCATCGCCGGCGTGGTGACGGCGCTGCTGGCGTACCGCATCGTCCGTGTGGCCGGCCGGCGTGGCATCTATCTCTGGATGGCGGGCGTGCTCGTTGGGATGTTCGTGCTCCTGGGTACGGTCGACACCGTCTGGGCTTTCGCTGCGTTTCCCGCGGTGGTCGGCATCCGCAATCTGCTGCAACCGCTCGCGGGTGATTACCTGAACCAGCGCGTGCCCAGTTCCCACCGGGCGACGGTGCTGTCGGTGCGCTCGCTGCTCTTCAGCCTCGCCCTCGCGCCCGCCGAGCCGCTGCTCGGCGTCGTCGCCGACCACGTGTCGCTGCTGGCGGTGTTCAGGGTGTCGGCGTTGACGTTGGCCGTGGTGGCGCCGCCGATCCTCGTGTGGTGGCTGCGCGCCGATGCCCGCGAACCGCTGCCTTCCGAAGCGGCGCCGGAGCCTGAAGGCGGCGTCAGGCTCGCGAGTGAGACGGCGGGCGGCGGCGCGGGTTGACCTACGCGACGGCGCCCCGCTCGCGCAGCGACGCGATCTCGGCGTCCGTGTACCCCGCCTCCCGCAGCAGCTCGTCCGTGTGCTGGCCGGGGACGGGCGCCGTGGAGCGAAGGCGTGGGGGCGTGTCCGAGAACTTGGGGCCGATGCCGACGGTTTTCACCTTGCCCAGGGTGGGATGGTCGAGCTCTTGGACCATGCCCCGGCTCAGGTTGTGGGGGTCATCGAGCGCCTCGTCGAGCCTGTAGACCGGCGCCGCGCAGATGTCCGTCTGCCGCAGGATCTCGAACCACTCGTCGCGCGTCTTGGTGAGGAACTGCCGGCGGAAGTGGTCGAAGATCTCCTGCCGCTTCGCGCTGTCGTACTGGTGCGGGATGAAGTCTTCGCGACCCATCACCTTGCAGAGGTTCGCGAAGAAGTGCGTCTCCAGTGAACCGAGGCTGATCCATCCGCCGTCCTTGCACTGGTATACGTTGTAGTGAGGCACCGCGCCGTTCAACACCGTCCCGCCGGGTGTGGGCACGGAGCCGCTCCCGAAGTAGCCGCCCACGAGGCTCGCCAGCAGGTACAACACGCCGTCCGACATGGCGACGTCCACGTACTGGCCCCGTCCGGTGCGCTCACGGGCTATGAGCGCCGCCAGGATGGCGAAGGCGGCGTGGAGACCGCCGCCGGCGAAATCGGCCAGGAGGTTCATGGGGATGGCCGGCGGTTGGCCCGGCCATCCGATCATCCCGAGCGCGCCGCCGATGGAGATGTAGTTGATGTCGTGGCCCACGAGGTCGCGATAGGGCCCCGTCTGGCCGTACCCCGAGAGCGAGCAGTAGACGACGCGTGGGTTGATGCGGGCGATGGTGTCGTAGTCGACGCCCAGGCGTTGGACCACCCCGGGACGAAACCCCTCGAGCACCACGTCGGCGGTTTCGGCCATCCGGTAGAAGACCTTGCGCGCCTCCTCGTCGCGCAGGTTCAGGATGATGCTCCGTTTGTTCCGGCCCATGACGTTGTAGGCCGCCGCACGCTCCTCGTCCCCCGAGCGAGCGAGCGCCCCCAACGCCATCGCCGGACGAGCGCTGGGCGGCGGTTCGATGACGATGACATCGGCGCCGAGATCCCCCAGGAGCATCGAACAGAAGGGGCCGGGCGCCAGACGGGAGAGGTCGAGGACTTTGAGGCCTTCGAGCGGCATCATGACGACGGTTCCTCCGCGCTCATCCGCAAACCAGGTGCGCGGGCATGATGCGGCAGCCCGCCCGCAGGGTCAAACGTCCCGCCCGCGCCCAATGTCCGGGCGGAAGGCCTCATGGCGCGGGGCCGCACGGACGGTCCCGGGCGCGTCCGGGCTATGGGATACTGAGTCGACGCACCATGGGAGGAGGCTCACCGTGACGACGATACCCGCGTTTGGGTTTCCCGCGCCCGAGACGGTCTACGACGTGATCATCGTCGGGGGTGGCCCGGCGGGACTGACGGCTGCGCAGTTCGCCGCCCGGGCGAAGCTGAAGACGCTGGTCCTCGACCGCTCGCCTGCCGCAGGTGCGCTCGGGCTCACCGCCAAGATCGAGAACTACCCTGGCGTTCCGGGCGTGCGCAGCGGACTCGAGCTCCTGGACATCTTCCGGAAGCAAGCCCTCGACTTCGGCGCCGAGTACATCCAGACCCAGGTCCTCGAAGCCGACCTCGTCGGTGACGTCAAGCGGGTCACAGCCGCCAACGGACAGTACAGTGGCAGGACGGTCATCATCGCCACGGGGTCCATGGGCCGGAAGGCGACCATCCCAGGGGAGGCGGAGTTCCTCGGTCGTGGGGTGAGCTACTGTGCGACGTGTGACGCGGCGTTCTTCGGCGACGCGGTGGTCGCCGTCGCGGGTGACACGGACGAGGCGGTCGAGGAGACGCTGCTCGTGTCGAAGTTCGCCCGGACGGTGTACCTGCTGGCGCCGGGTCCGCGGTTGCGCTGCGCTCGCGCCGCCGAAGCGACGCTGCGGCAGCGACCGAACGTCGAGGTGCTCTTGGGACATCGACTGCTGGAGGTTCGCGGGGACGAAGGGGTGCGCAGCATCGTCGTCCGTGACCGCGAGGGCGAGAAGGTCGAGCTTGACGTGAGCGGCGTGTTCATCTATCTGCAAGGAGCGCAGCCGGTCGTGGACTTCCTCAAAGGCGCCGTGGAGCTCACGCCGAGCGGGTGCATCAAAGTCAACCAGCGGATGGAGACGTCGGTGCCGGGCGTCTTCGCCGTGGGCGACGTGACCTGCAAGGAGATTCGGCAGGCGGTCATCGCCGCAGCCGAGGGATGCATCGCGGCGCTGGCCGCAGACCGCTACGTACACGGGCGTCCAGCGCCGCGGTCCATCTGGTAGGAGGAACCCATGACCACGAGCGAGCGCGTCAGCGCGGTCACGTCCGAACGGGTGACCTTCGAGAGCGGGGGCGTGCCCGTGGCCGCGCTGTTCTATCCCGGTGAGGGGCCCGGCCCTGCGCGGCGGGCGTGCGTGGTGCTGGGGCACGGTTTGGGCGCGGTGAAGGAGGCGCGGCTCACGGCCTTCGCGGAGCGCTTTGCTGCGGCCGGCCTGGCGTGCCTCGCGTTCGATTACCGGCATTTCGGCGAGAGCGGTGGCGAACCACGGCAGCTCGTCGACATCCGTCGTCAGCAGGACGACTGGCGCGCGGCCATCGCGTTCGCGCGGAGCCTCGACCGGGTGGACCCGGATCGCGTCGGGCTGTGGGGCACGTCCTTCAGCGGAGGCCATGTGCTGGAGGTGGCAGCGGGCGACAGCCGCCTTCGCGCGGCCGTCGTGCAGGTGCCGTTCGTGGATGGACTGGCGAGCATCCGCAGCGTGGGAGTCCGGCATCTGCTCCGGTTGACAGGTGCGGGCCTCCGCGACCTGGCCAGGCAGGCGGTCCGCCGGCCGCCACACCTCGTGCCGCTCATCGGCCCGCCGGGCTCGCTCGGGTTCATGACGACGCCCGAATCGGAGCCGGGCTATCGGGCCATCGTCACTGACGCTCCGACCTGGCGAAACGAGATCGCGGCGCGGCTCGCCCTGCGGATCGGGATGTACCGCCCCATTCGGTCCGTGTCCAAGGTGCGCTGCCCTGTGCTCTACATCGCTGGCCTGCGCGACACCCTGACGCCGGCGCGCGCGACCATCGAGGCGTTCCGGCGCACGCCCGACGCGCGGCTGTATCTCCTGCCGGTCGGGCACTTCGACGCCTACGTCGGCTCCTGGTTCGAAGAAGTGGTGCCGCTCCAGACGGCGTTTCTGACGCAGAAGCTGGGATAGAGCGACAGACGGCGCGGTCGACGCGCATACCGTCTGCTCCGGACGCCGGACGACGCTCGCCTAGGGCTCGAGCGCGATCTTCAGGACGCCGGCCTTGCGCTCCCGGAAGAGGTCGTAGGCCGCGGGCGCGTCTTCGAGCTTCATGCGATGGGTGAAGAGGCCGCGGAGATTGACCTTACCGTTCGCGACCAGGCTGAAGAGCTGTTCGAGCCGCGGCCGTCCCGAGGGGCAGAACGTCGTCACGATCTGCCGGTGGAGGAAGCTCCCGCTGGTCGACATGGTCAACGTGGGGAACGCACCGTACACGCCGACGCTGCTCACGGTTCCGCCCATGCGCACGACGGCGCAGCAGTTCTCGAACGTGACCTGGTGCCCCAGCGCTTCGACCGCGATGTCGACGCCGCGGTTGTTCGTCAGCGCCATGATTTCGGCGACGGCGTTCTGCGGATCGAGGACGATATCAGCCCCGAGGCGCTTGGACATCTCGATGCGCTCCGGGACGGATTCGACGGTGATGATGCGGCCCGCGCCCATGAGCTTCGCGCCGGCCGTGGCGCACAAGCCGACGGGCCCCTGGGCGAAGATGGCGACGGTGTCGCCCGGGCGCATGTTCGCGCGCTCGATCGCTCCGAAGCCGGTCGAGAGGATGTCGGTCGCCAGCACGGCGTGCTCGTCGTCGACCGTGGACGGCACGTGGGCCATGGACACATCGGCGCCCCTCACCTTGAAGAACTGGCCCTGGCATCCGAAGAGGAGGTTCATGGGCGCGCCGAACGTCTGGCAGAGCTGGATGTCGCCCTCGAGGCAGCGGTCGCAGGTGCCGCAGCCGTTGAGGCACGAGGCCGCGACACGGTCGCCCGGCTTGAACCGCGTCACGCCCGGGCCGACCGCCTCTACGATGCCCACCGCTTCGTGCCCCATCGGGAGCCCGGGCGGCAACGGCATCTCGTCGAGCAGGTGGATATCGCTCCCGCAGATGGTGGCCATCGTCGCCCGAACGATGACCTCACCTGGGCCGGGATCGGCGATGTCGAGGTCCTGCATCGCGACGACCTTCTGGGCCATCTTCACGCACGTTCGGGTCTTCATGGGGCCGCTCCTCCGTTCCAGGTTGCGCTCCCGCCGGGAGGCGAGCGGGTCCATGCATAGCATTACGGAGCGTTTGTGGGAACGGCCGTCTGGCCGGTGTGGGTCGCGCTGCGTGCGTGCGGGGCTTGCGTAGGTGGATGAGCCGCCGAGGACGGGCTTATTCAATCCTGGTTCGCCCCATCTCGGGCCTGCGCGCGATCTCGGGCCGGTCCGCGCACCTGAGAGCGTGGCGCCCCCGGCAGGATTCGAACCTGCGACCGTCGGATTAGAAGTCCGATGCTCTGTCCAACTGAGCTACGGGGGCGCGTGGGGGAGTGGCGCGAACGCCAGGCCCTTAGGCGGACCGACGTCTCGTCTCGACCTTGTGGATGTATGGCCCCAGGCTCCAGGTCCGCACGATCTCGGTGTCGCTCAGGTCGGGGCTCGTCGTGAGGTACTGCTGCACCCAGCGGCCGACCGGCTGGGCCAAGACGAGCGCGAGCATCGATGCCAGAACGACGTTGGGCGCGCTCTGCCAGCGGTTCTTGCGACCGTCCAGCGCCAGCATGGACGACAGCCCCGCGAGGATACCCGCGACCGCGATGTTCGTTCCGCACATCGGTGACACGGCGAGGTGTCCCTCGCCCGACCGCAGCCGGCGTAGCGCTTCGTGGCTCGCTTCCTCGACGAGCTCGTGAGGCACGGCGCCGTAGATGAAGAATCCGTTCCCCGTGGCGCGACCGACCAAGCGGGGCGTGCGGCCGAGCTTCGGCAGCATCACCGTGATGGTCGCGTGCTCGAGGCCGTGGTTCCGGCGAACCGTTCCGATGAGGCGTCCCAGCATGGCGTTCCCGTACAGATATCGGCAGGCAGTTCTTCTGCCTGCCGCGCCTCAGTATACCGTAGCGGTTCGAACCTCAGTTCTTGGCGACGCCCGGCGCGCCGATGCGGTACGCCGTCCCCAGGAACAGCGCCACCTCGGTCTTCTCGCCGGTCACCAGATTCTCCACGCGGAGCACGGCGGTCTCACCCGGAGGCGCAAGCTTGGGGTCGACGCTCACGCTCACCGTCTGCGCCCGCGTGCACTCCTTGCAGGGCACGCCCGGCCCGAGGGCGACGCCAGCCGTCGCCGAGAGCCGCACCCACGTTCTGGTAGCGGTGATACGCCACGGGAGGATGCCTGTTCCCGCGTTGGAGATCGTCAGGTCCACCGACTGGGCACTCTGATTCGGCTTGTAGTTGACCTTGATCATCGGCCGATCGACCGATAGCTTCGGCGCTCCGATGAGCTCGTCGCGGTCCCGCGTCGAAGGTCGCGTCGAGCTATCCCGATGCGTGGGCTGCGGAGACGGGATGTCCATGTTGGAGTACGGGAATCGGAAGTTCGCCAGGTCGAGCGGCTGTCGCCATTTGGGATCGTTGAGGTCGGGCAGAGAGATGGGCTGCGGCTGCCAGAGCTGCTTCCCTTTGACGACCGGCGGATGCTCGGCGCATCCGATGACGAGCTCCTGGTACGGGTAGTTCCCGCGGTTGTGGCCGAACCCGTCGTTGGCCGGCCCGCAACTGTAGGGGGTGCGCGGCCACGAGCCGTACACGGGATCGAGCGGGTGGTTGCTGCGGTTCGCGCCGGGGCCGGTGAAACCGTTGTAGCTCCACAGCGCGAAGTACCAGTTCTCGAGGATCTTGGGGTCGCCGCCCGTGTCCGTCCCGGCGATAGGGCGCTGCTCGGGGGCGGCGTTCCACTTTTCAGCCAGGATGACGGCCCCGCGCGCGATGTTGAACGCGAAGTGAGTGGCGACGAGCGCCTGCTCCCTCGACGGCTGCCCGGCCTCGCCCAGCGGCGTCGTCATGCCACTCGTGATTTGCATGATGCCGTAGCCGCAGTCGAACGACTGGAGCGCCGGCCCGACGGCCTCGAAGGGCGTCTCCGACGAGGCCTGCGTCGTCACGCTCTCGATCCAACTGATGGCCTTGAGGAGTACGGGCGGAATCTCCGGGTCGGTGGTCGAACGCGACCCGCGCGTCCCTTTTTCGAGCGTTTTGAAGCCGAAGAACGGATCCCCCGGCGCGATCATGTTGTACGCGGCGAGCTCCATCGCCTTCAGGTACGGACCGCGGTCTTCGGGCCCTTCCCACGTCAGCGGCGGTGTGCTGTAGGCGCAGCCCAGGGCCCGCCGGGTGGGCGCCCCGAGCGACGCGGCCACGGCCACGAGAGCCAGCGCGAGCGTCGCGAGCACCAGCGTTCGCTTCATGGCGAGTCCTCACCTCCCGCGGCAGCGGCCCAGCCGATGATCTGGATGTCGCTGTTGATGGAGAGCAACTGGCGCTCGCCGTCCGGTGCGAGCAGGTGGAGCCGGCTCGGTCCGGCGCTTTCAGCGCTGTCCCCTAGGAACCAACGGAAGATGAGATACGAGCCGTCCGGGGACCACGACACCGGCACGTCGAACCCGCGGTCGGTCGTGCTCACCGCGCGTTCGGTTCCGTCG
>FWWL01003880.1_pt1 | contig 26324 bp, 19 predicted proteins | sample 2228331 | NCBI WGS metagenome assembly FWWL01 (sample SAMEA103939775, study PRJEB20133) | metagenome
GGCAATGTGGACAGCCCTGCGGCGTGGTGGCGTCGATTGCCACCGCGAGGCGATCCAGGGCGAGCGCCGGCCTGAGAACCTCTTGCAGCTGCGCCCGCTGCCGCTTGCTCAGCACAGCCACCTGCGACAGCCACTTCCTGAAGCGTGGCGCTTCCATCCGAGCCTCCGTCATCTGTGCAGACAAGCGTCGGACAACGGAAATACTCAGCAGTTCAACGACCAACGGACAACGGTGACAGCGCCGAAAAAAACGGCAGCGCCTGCGCGTCTGCCGTTTCGTCTTGCGGTGCTGCCCCTCGTGCGCGGCTACGCGGCCTCGCGCAAGGCGCTGACGATACCGATTTCCTCCGAGCACATCAGGCGGTCGATGTCGACCAGGATCAGCATGCGTTCGCCTATCGTTCCGAGTCCCTGCAGGTAATCGGTCGAGACGTTCGCGCCCATGTCCGGCGCCGGCCGCACCTGCTCCGGCGTGAGCGTCACCACGTCCGACACGCTGTCCACCACCATGCCGATGATGTGGTGTTCGATGTTGAGGATGATGACGACGGTGAACTGGTCGTAGGTCGGCTCGCCAATGCCGAACTTGACGCGCATGTCGACGATCGGCACGATCGCCCCGCGCAGATTGATGACGCCCTTGATGTAGTCGGGCGCGTTGGCGATGCGGGTGACCGCCTCGTAGCCGCGGATCTCCTGGACCTTGAGGATGCTGATCGCGTACTCCTCGTTGCCCAACCTGAACGACAACACCTCGTTCTCGTGTCCCTTGATTCCTGAATTGCCCATGCTGTTTCTCCTGGTCGGGTCGTAACACAATTACCGTAAGGCAATTAGATTACGTGGAAGTGCCGGGGGATTCGATAGCTGAATGTAAATTTTCGTGAAAAATGTGCGGGCACATGGCTTCCGCACAACAGTTGACGTAGGGAAATTTCACTCATCGGCTAGTTCTTTGATGTAAATCAACCATGTTCAGAAATGTTTCCGAGTAGCATCACCTTCGCGAAAACGTCCCATCGTCGCGGCCGCCACGGCCGGACCGATCCGACACCCGGGAAACCGCGGCGCGCTACCCCAACAAGCCATACATCGGAAACAGAATGAACATCGGAAAACTCAAGGTCGGCACCAGACTGACCGCAGGCTTCGGCTGCCTGTGCATGCTGCTGGTCGCCACCCTCGTCTTCGGCGTCGGCAAGCTCGCCGACATGAACCAGGCCATGTCCGCCGTGGTCGACAAGCGCTTGCCCAAGCTCGAACAATCCTACCTGCTGGTGGCGCAGGTCGAGCGCATCCGCATCGCCCTGCGCGACATGATGCTCGATCCCGACCCTGCGGAACGTGCGCGCCAGCGCGAAACCATCATGGCCGCGCGCGCGACCATCAAGCGCACGGTCGAGGACATGGAGCGCACCGTCGTCACGCCGGAGGGCGTGGCCCTGCTCAAGACGCTCATCGAACGGCGCCTGGCTTTCGTCGCGGGCCAGGACGTGCTGCTCGCGCACATCGAGGCAGGCCGGGACGAACAGGCGCTGGCCTACATGGGCAGCACGCTGCAGGCGCTGCAACGGGACTACAAGCAGTCGCTCGAGCAGATGCAGGCGCTGCAGCGAAGCGCGATGACGGCCGCCGCCGAACAGGCGCAACTGACCTACCGGGAATCGCGCAACTGGTTGCTCGGCCTGGGAGGCCTGTCCCTGGTCCTGTCGGTCGCGATCGGCGTCGCCATCAGCCGCAGCCTGCTCAAGCAACTCGGCGGCGAGCCCGCCTACGCCGCCGCCATTGCCGACGAGATAGCCGCCGGCAACCTGGCGGTGGAAGTGGCCGTGGCAGGACACGACCGTTCCAGCCTGCTGTACGCGATCGGCCGGATGCGTACGCAGTTGGCCGAACTGGTGCAGGGCGTGCGCAACGGCACCGACACCATCCACACCGGCTCCGGTGAAATCGCGGCCGGCAACCAGGAACTGTCGGCGCGAACCGAACAGCAGGCCAGCGCACTGGAGGAAACCGCCTCGTCGATGGAGGAGCTGACCTCGACCGTCCGCCAGAACGCGGACAACGCGCGCCAGGCCGACGAACTGGCGCGGGCGGCGGAACAGGCCGCGGAACATGGCGGGCGGGTCGTGGCACAGGTCGTCGAGAAGATGAGCGCGATCAACGCCTCGTCGAGGAAGGTCGCCGACATCATCGGTGTGATCGACGGCATCGCATTCCAGACCAACATCCTGGCCCTGAATGCCTCGGTCGAGGCCGCCCGCGCCGGCGAGCTCGGCCGCGGCTTTGCGGTGGTGGCCGGGGAGGTGCGCACGCTGGCCCAGCGCTCCGCCACGGCGGCGCGCGAGATCCGCGGCCTGATCGACCGGTCGGTGCTGGAGATCGAGGCCGGCGCGCAACTGGTGGACCAGGCCGGCTCGGCCACCCGCTCCATCGTGGACGGCGTGCGCCAGGTGTCTGGCATCGTCCGCGCGATCAGCGTGGCCAGCGGCGAGCAGAGTGCGGGTATCGAGCAGATCAACGAGGCGGTGTTGCAGCTGGACGCCGTGACCCAGCAGAACGCCGCCCTGGTCGAGGAAGCCGCGGCGGCATCGGCGGCGATGCAGGAACAGGCGCAGAGCCTGTCCACCCTGGTCGGCACCTTCCGTCTGGAGCCTCGTCCAGCGCCCGCACGGGACGCGGGGGATCCGAGCGATGCAGGGCATGCGAGGGAGGTTCGGCGCGCGCCCTCCCCCGTGCGCACCGCGCCGCTCGCCCTCGCAGCCTAGGGAAGCACCGGCCTATCCATGGGCCGGGCTCTCCCCGAGCCGCGCGGCCAGGAAATCGAGCAGGGCCCGCACCCGGTACGGCACCTGCCGGTTGCTCGGCAGGACGGCATAGATGCCGAAATCGGGAATCGGGTACGCGTCCAGCACCGTCACCAACCGGCCCTGCCCGATCAGCTCGTCCACGATGAAGTCCGGCTCGCAGGTGATGCCCATGCCGCGCGCCGCCGCCTCGGCGAGTACGTCGCCGTTGTTGGCGTGCACGCGCGCCTGGATCGGGAAATCGACGACACTGCCATCGATCACAAAGGACCATGTGTCCGGGCTGCCGCCGCGCATGTAGCCGAGGCATTCGTGGTCCGCCAGGTCGGCCGGGTGCCGCGGATGGCCCCGGCTTGCCAGGTAGCCGGGCGAGGCGACCGCGCGCGCGCGCGCCGTGCCCAGTTTGCGCACGATGTCGGTGCCGGCCAGTTGGCGCGTGATGCGGATCGACAGGTCCACGCCCTCCTCGATCAGGTTCACGCGACGGTCGCTGTAATCCATCTCCAGGCGCACCAGCGGATGATCCTGCGCGAACGAGAGCAGCACCGGCGCGAGCCGCTTCAGGCCGAAGCTGAGCGGCAGGCTGATGCGCAAGCTGCCGCGCGGCGCCTGGTCCTCCTCCGCCAGGCCGGTCTCGGCCGCCTCGATCATGTCGAGTATGACGCGGCACTGTTCCAGGTAGGCCGCGCCGGCCGGGGTCAGCGACAGCCGGCGCGTGCTGCGCACGATCAGGCGCACCCCGAGCGTGCCCTCGAGCTGGGCGATCTGGCGTGTGACGACCGAGCGCGCGACGCCGCGCTGGCGGGCGGCCGCCGCGAAACTGCCCAGCTCGGCGACCCTGATGAACACGGCCATCGCGTCGAGTTTGTCCATTGTTGCTCCTGATAGAACATTGTATTGCCGATTGTGACCTATTTCGGAACTATCGGGGGAGGTAGAGTTGCGCATCGACAGACCACCGGAGCCCAGACATGAACCAGCCGCTCAAGCATCTGCTTGCCCTCGCCTTCGCCACCACCCTCGCCACCCCCGCGCTGGCGGCGCCGGAAACCTATGTGCTCGATAACAGCCATACCTATCCGCGCTTCTCGTACAGCCATTTCGGCTATTCGACCCAGCTGTCGCGCTTTAACAAGACCACGGGCAAGGTCGTGTTCGACCAGGCCGCGCAGACCGGATCGGTGGACATCACGATCGACACCACCTCGGTCGATACCGGCTTCCCGACCTTCGACGAGCACATCCAGGGCGAGGACTTCCTGCACACCGCCAGGTACCCGACCGCGACCTTCAAGTCCAGCAAGGTCCTGTTCAAGGACGGCAAGCCGGCCAGCATCGAGGGCCTGCTGACCCTCAAGGGTGTGACACGGCCGGTGACCCTGACCGTCGACTCGTTCCACGCGATGCCGCATCCGATGCTCAAGAAGGACGCGATCGGCGCCAACGCCCACGCCGTGGTCAAGCGCTCGGATTTCAACGCCGGCAAGTACGCTCCGCACGTGGGCGATGACGTGCGCATCGACATCGCGCTCGAGGCGATCAAGCAGTAAGCCGCGCGCCGCACGCCGGAGATGGGCTGGGCAGCCCGGAAGCACAGGGCGCCCACAGTCCCGGCAACGCGTCGCCCGGACGCGCAAGGCGCTTGTGCCCACCGTCGCGCCTACGCATCTTGCCATCCGGCATTCGTGCCGCATCGATATGGCATCCGGGGGCAGAATGGACGTCCCGCCATCGTCCGAGGGACGCCCGCATGTGGACCGGAGTGCTGTACGCCCTGCTTGCCGGGGCGCTCTGGGGCATGGTATTCGTCGTGCCCCACCTGCTGTCGGCCTTCTCGCCGCTGGAACTGACGGTCGGGCGCTACATCGCCTACGGTGCGATGGCGCTGAGCCTGATGTTCCCGCGCCTGCCCAGCCTCGCGCGCCGCCTCGGCCCGGCCGACTACGCGGTGCTGGTGCGCCACGCGCTGGCGGGCAACATCGGCTACTACATGCTGCTCGCGCTCGGCGTCCAGTACGCGGGCGTCGCCCCGACCTCGCTGATCGTCGGACTGCTGCCGCTCGTGATCACCCTGATGGGACACAAGGAGCCGGACGCGGTGCCGCTGCGCCAGCTCGCCCTGCCGATGGCCGCGGCCGGCGTCGGCATCGCCTGCATCAACGTGGACGTATTCCTGCAGGCGGCCGACAGCGGCCTCCCGCTGTGGATGACCCTGACCGGCATCGCATGCGCCGTCGGCGCCCTCCTTTCCTGGGCCTGGTACGGGGTGGACAACGCGCGCTACCTCAAGCGCAATCCGCGCTTCACCAGCGCCGAGTGGTCCGCCCTGTACGGCCTGTCCACCGGGTCGATCTCCCTGGTCCTTGGCGTGTTCGCCTTCGCGATCTGGCACGGCGACATCACCGGTGCGGCCGGCGCCGCGAGCGGGCGACGCTGGCCGCTGTTCTGGGCCTTCAACGCCCTGCTCGCCCTGGGCGCGTCGGTGGTCGCCAACCTGCTGTGGAACGCGGCCAGCCGCAGGGTTCCCGTCACGCTGTCCGGCCAACTGGTCCTGTTCGGAACCCTGTTCGCGCTCCTGTACGGTTTCGCGCTGCGTCCCGAGCCGCCGCGCGCGCTCGAACTGGCCGCGATCGTGCTGCTGGTCGCGGGCGTGGCGTGGTCGATACGCGTGCACATGGTGCGCGAACGCGAACAGCGCTGACGGGCTTTACCGATACCCCGGCTGCGGTCACAATGGCTCCCCTCGATTGCTTGGGAAGGACAGGGTTGCATGTGGACCGGAGTGTTGTACGGACTGCTCGCCGGCGCGATCTGGGGGATGGTGTTCATCGTCCCGGAACTGCTGTCGGCCTTTTCGCCGCTGGAGCTGGCCGTCGGCCGCTACGTCGCCTATGGCGCGATGGCGCTGGGTCTGATGCTGCCGCGCCTATCCAGCCTGGCAAGCCGCCTGGGGCGCGCCGACTACACCGCCCTCGTGCGCCACGCCCTGGCCGGTAACATCGTCTACTACGTGCTGCTGTCGCTCGGCGTCAAGTTCGCAGGCGTCGCGCCCACCTCGCTGATCGTCGGCCTGCTGCCGCTCGTGGTCACGCTGATGGGCCACAAGGACCAGGACGCGGTACCCCTGCGCCAGCTCGCCCTGCCGCTGGCGGTGGTGGCCGCCGGCATCGCGTGCATCAACCTGGACGTGTTCGAACATGCGAGCGCCAGCGGCGCTTCGTTGTGGAAGACCGCCGCCGGCGTCGCCTGCGCCGCCGGGGCCCTGCTGTGCTGGAGCTGGTATGCGCTGGACAATGCACGCTACCTCAAGCGCAATCCCCATTTCACGAGCGGCGAATGGTCGGCGCTGTACGGCCTGTCGAGCGGCCTGATCTCGCTGGTGCTCGGCGCGGTGGCGTTCGCGATCTGGCACGCCGACGTGACCGGCGCCGCGGGCGCGGCGAGCGGACGCGACTGGGGCTTGTACTGGACGCTCAACGTGCTGCTCGCACTGGGCGCGTCGGTGATCGCGAACCAGTTGTGGAACGCGGCCAGCAGGCGCGTCCCGGTCACCTTGTCGGGCCAGTTGATCCTGTTCGAGACGCTGTTCGCGCTGCTGTACGGCTTCGTGTACCGCGCCGCCTCGCCACGCCCGCTGGAGATGGCGGCGATCGTGCTGCTGGTGGCGGGGGTGGTCTGGTCGGTCAGGGTGCACGTGGCGCGCGAGGCGGCGCCTGCCGCTCCCGCGCAGGCGCACTAGCCTCCGGAAAGCTCCTTCCAACAATCAGCCAATGTCGTTCCCGCGCAGGCGGGAACCTATGCTGAGTTGAAAATCCCTGTACCGTTTGGCGGAGTGGCGACGCCAAAGGAACTGGCTTCGGGAGTGGGTGATGGTTTCCGCGCCGTTTCCTGCTACGGCCTCCTGTACACCCGCACGTAGTCGACCAGCATCCGCTGCGGCATGGCGGTGCTCGCATCCGGGTATCCCGGCCAGTTGCCTCCCACCGCGAGGTTCAGGATGACGAAGAACGGATGCTCGAACACCCAGTCGCCGCCCACCATCCCCGGGCGCGCGGTGTGGTACAGGATGCCGTCGCGGTACCAGCGGATCTCGCCCGGCTCCCATTCGACGGCGAACACGTGGAAATCGTCCGCATAACTGCCGCTTGCCAGCGGCGAGGGGCGGCCGAACGCGTTCTCGCCCGAGTAGCCGGGGCCGTGCAAGGTGCCGTGCACGATGCCCGGCTCCTTCCCGATGTTTTCCATGATGTCGATCTCGCCGCAGCGCGGCCAGCCCGTCGTCGCGATGTCGTTCCCCAGCATCCAGAAGGCGGGCCAGATGCCCTGCCCCCTCGGGATCTTGATGCGCGCCTCGTAGCGCCCGTGCATGCGCTCCTCCAGCCCTGCCGTCTTGATCCGCGCCGAGGTGTAGTCGCGCCCTTCGTAGCGCTCCTTGCGCGCCTCGATCACCAGCTTGCCGTCTTCCAGCCTCAGGTTTTCCGGGCGCCCCGTGTAGTACTGGAGCTCGTTGTTGCCCCAGCCATGCCCACCCGTCTCCGCCACCCATTTGCTCGCGTCCAGCGTATCGCCCTCGAACTCGTCGCTCCAGTCCATCACCCAGGCTTGCGGAGCGGCCGCCGTCATGGCCGTGGGCGTGTCGGGCGACCCGCACGAGACCAGCGCCAGCGCCGCCAGCAGGCCGGCCATTCGCGTCATTCGTATCATTCGCATTCCTTCGGTTGGCGCCCGCGCGGGCGCGGTTTCACTTCGAACGCGCAGCCCGCACGCGTGCCTGTTCCTTCTTCACGTAACGCATGATGTTGACGAAGCTGTCGGTCCAGTAGCGGTGCCGGTTGGCGGCGAGGTAGCGCACGAGTTCCTCGTGCGCCTCGCGCGACACCGCCAGATGCTCGCCCCCGATGCCATGGAAGGTCAGATTCAGCATCGTGCCGCGCTCCCCGGCCCGCTCGACCAGCGCGATCAGCTGCCGCCCGCTCAGGCCGACCGGCCCCTCGACCGGCACGGCGGCCAGGTCGAGCGTTTCCATCGACGCGGCGATGCCGCTATCGGCTCCGATCTTGATCGCTACGAAGGAATCGGCGACCGCGCCCACGTAATCGCCGCCGCCGACCTTGCGTTCGCCGCATGGCGCGGTGAAGCTGCGCTCGCGCCGCCCGTCGATCGCCTGCAGCATCGTATTGGCGAGCGTCACCTGGTCCACCATCTGGGCCACGCTCAGCGCATCGGCGTCGCGGTGCGCCGCCACCCAGCCCCGGTCCGGCGGCGTGCCGGAACACTGGTGGAAGAGCGTGTGGTTGCCAAGTTCATGGCCACGCGCCGCCAGCGCGCGCCAGTCCCGCAGCCGGCGGCTCACGGAGGGGCTGGACAGCTGGAGGTAGAAGCTCCCCTTCAGCCCGTGCCGGTCGAGCGCGGGCGCGGCGTGGTCGAGCTGCGAATCGAGCGCGTCGTCGTACGCCAGGCTCACCGCGGCGCGGATCCCCTCCGGCCAGCGGAAGCGGGTCGCGACCTCCGCGCTGGCCGGCGGGGAAAGCGGCAGCCACGCGGTGCAGCAGACGACGATGAGTGCCAGGCGTGGAATCATGTGCGGCAGACCCTTTTTGGAAACGTTACCAAATCAATGGGAATGTAGCACCCGGCGATTTCCAGTGTCAACGAAACACGCGGAAAACCCTGGCCTTCGTTGCAAAAGCTGCCACATTGGAATATTCCGTTGACAATTTTTTTTGCTGAGCCTAATATTCAGCCAACACGGATGGAAACGTTTCCATGCAGATGAAACGGGGTGGAAGCGGAAGCAGCAGCGCAGCAGCAAGTGGTCGACCGGAAGTGGAGACACCGCCAAGCCAGGGGGCTACCCGGCTGGCGGCTACACCTATAAGAAAAGAGGAGAACAAATGTACTATCCCGAGGCAAGACAAACACTGATGAGCCTGGCTGTGGCGGCCGCCTGCGCGGCCCTCGTCGCACCAGCCCACGCCCAGCAAGTCCAGGGCGACGCGCCGGCGTCCACGACCACGGCAAGCACCGAGCCCCCTTCCCCGATCATCACCGCGCCGCCGACGACAGTGGTCGTCACCGGCCTGCGCAGCAGCATGGTCTCGTCGATGAACCTCAAGCGCAACGCCGAAGGCATCGTGGACGGCATCGTCGCCGCCGACATCGGCAAGTTCCCCGACACGAACCTGGCCGAATCGCTGCAGCGCATCAGCGGCGTGTCGATCGACCGCACCATCGGCGAAGGTTCGAAGATCACCGTGCGCGGCATCGGCCCCGACTTCAACCTCGTGCTGCTCAACGGCCGCCAGATGCCGACCTCGAACCTGGGCGACCTGAACGGCCGTGCCTTCGACTTCGCCAACATCGCCTCGGAAGCGATCTCGCAGATCCAGGTGTACAAGTCCGCGCGCGCCGAGACGCCGACCGGTGGCATGGGCGCGACCGTCAACGTGATGACCGCGCGCCCGCTGGACCGTCCGGGCCTGCAGGCGAGCATCGGCGTGAAGGGCGTGTACGACAGCTCCGCCGACAACCTGCCGGCCGATGTCCAGGACGGCGACAAGGTCACCCCTGAAGTCTCCGGCATCTACAGCAACACCTTCGCCGACGGAAAGTTCGGCGTGGCCATCAGCGCCAGCTACCAGGAACGCAACCTGGGCTTCAACCAGGCCTCCGTCTCGAGCGGCTGGAAGGGTCCGTTCCGCGGCGACGAGAACAACTGGGGCACGATCCCGCAACCGGGCACGCCCGGTTCGGAGAACATCACCAACCGTCCGGACCCCACCGACGTGTACCAGGTGCCGCAGAACCTGAACTACAGCATGAACGGCGTGCAGCGCCAGCGTACCAACGGCCAGCTCACCCTGCAGTACGCGCCGACCCGCTCGCTCATCACCACCCTCGACTACACCTACTCGGAAAACAAGATCCAGACCCGGCGCAACGACCTGTCCGCCTGGTTCAACTTCGGCCCCTCGGTCACCTCCTGGACCGACGGCCCGGTGGCCGCGCCGCTGATCTACACCGAGATCATCAACCCGGCCAACAGCGACATCGCGATGGGCGGCGCCAAGTTCGCGACCAAGACCGAGAACAATTCGCTCGGCTTCAACGCCCTGTGGAAGGTCAACAACGACCTGCGCCTGGAACTGGACGCGCACAGCTCGACCGCCGAGTCGATGGCGGACAGTCCTTTTGGTTCGAGCAACACGCTGGGCACCGCCAGCTTCAGCCGCGGCACCACCACCGCCGACTTCACCAAGGACTTCCCGGTGCTGAGCATCCAGGGCGCGGACTTCGTGCGCGCGCCGCAGCAGGTCACCGGTTCCGTCTTCCAGAACGGCTACATGAAGGGCGAGGTCGACCAGGTCCAGTTCGAAGGCAGCTGGAAGGTGCTGGAAGCGTCGGAGCTGAACTTCGGCCTGGCCGCCACCACGGTCGAGAACCGCTCGGCGTTCTCGACCCAGCAGCGCGACACCTGGGGTGGCGCGACCAGCCCGGCCGACTACCCGAGCAGCGTCTGGCACGCGGAGTCGGTACGCCAGTACTTCGACAAGATCGACGGCAGCGACAACCCGAACCTGTTCAACCAGTTCTACACCTTCGACTTCGACGAGGTGCGCGCGCTGGCCGCCGCGGCCTCGGGCCGTCCCGACCTGTACCTGCCCAAGACGACCTTCGACACCGACCAGCGCACCAAGGAAGAGTCGAAGAGCCTGTACCTGCAGTTCAACACCGACTGGGACACCGAGTGGCCACTGCACACGGCGGTCGGCGTGCGTTACGAGAAGACCGACGTCGTCTCGACCGCGCTGGTGCCGACCGCCACCAGCATCTCGTGGGTGTCGAACAACGAATTCCCGGTCGCCTTCGGCGACCCGGCCTTCACCACCCTCACCGGCGACTACAGCCACGTCCTGCCGACCTTCGACGCGGACATGAACATCCGCCCGGACGTGAAGGTGCGCCTGAGCTACAGCCACTCGATCGGCCGTCCGCGCTACGACCAGATCCAGGGCGGCACCGTGCTCAACACGCTGGCGCGCGTCGATGGCGGCACCGGCACCCAGGGCAACCCGGCCCTCAAGCCGGTCAAGTCGAAGAACCTCGACCTGTCCCTGGAGTGGTACTACGGCAGCCAGAACTTCTTCTCGGTGGGTTACTTCCGCAAGGACCTGGAGAACTACGCGGGCCAGTCCAAGATCATTGCACAGCCGTTCAACCTGCGCACCCCGGTTGGCGGAGCGCTGTGGAACGAGGCGGTCGCGAGTGGTTGCACGAATGTCGACCCGACCTGCATCCGCAACTATATCTTCCGCAACCACCCGAACGCGCCGGGCGTGACGCGCGGACCGGATGACGCCTCGGGCAATGCGACCGGCACCATCGTCGGCCAGCCGGGCGATCCGGTCGCGGACTTCCTGATCACCACGTTCGCGAACCAGAAGGAGGCCAGCCTGTACGGTGTGGAACTGAACGTGCAGCACATGTTCGGCAACAGCGGCTTCGGGGTGTCGGCCAACTACACCTACGTCAACTCCGGGCTCAAGTACGACAACGCGAGCATCGGCGAGCAGTTCGCGCTGATCGGCCTGAGCGACTCGGCCAACCTGGTCGGCATCTACGAGGACGACAAGTGGGCGATCCGCGCCGCCTACAACTGGCGCGGCGAGTTCCTCTCCTCGACCTTCGACGGCTCCGGCCCGAACCCGAACTACACCGAGTCCTACGGCCAGCTCGACCTGTCGGTGGGCTACGCGGTCACGGACCGCCTGAGCCTGCAGTTCGAGGCGATCAACGTCACCGACGAGATCCAGCGCGTGCATGGCCGCACCAAGCACCAGGCCTTGTTCGTGACCCAGGCCGGCCCTCGCTACATGCTCGGCGCGCGCTACAAGTTCTAAGCCGGAACGGGGCCGCCAGCTGGCGGCCCCGTCCGTCCGGGCCACGACGAACGGCGCGCCGGCTTACACCGAAAGAATGTGGACGCGAGGACATCCTTTTCGGTAGACTTCGGCGAGCTAGTCTTTAAGGAAACTTTTCATCGTGAATAGCACAATCCGGCATGTCGTGATTGTGGGTGGCGGTTCTGCCGGCTGGCTCACCGCCGGCGTGATCGCGGCCGGACACCGTGCGGCCGGTCCCGATGGTTTGCGCATCACCCTGGTCGAATCGCCCGATGTGGCGCCGATCGGCGTGGGCGAAGGGACATGGCCGTCGATGCGCGACACGCTGCGCGGCATCGGCGTGTCGGAATCCGACTTCTTCCGCGAATGCGACGCCTCCTTCAAGCAGGGTTCGCGCTTCAACCGCTGGGTGGACGGCGCCGACCACGACTACTACTTCCATCCCTTCGTCCTCCCCCAGGGCTATGGCGAGGCCGACCTGGCCGGACGCTGGCGCGATCGCCACGCGTCGGTGCCGTTCGCCGACCTGGTCAGCTTCCAGCCGCACCTGTGCGTGCACGGCAAGGCGCCGAAGCAGGCCGCCACGCCCGAATACGCATCGGTCGCCAACTACGGCTACCACCTCGATGCCGGCAAGTTCGGCCTGTTCCTGCGCCGGCACTGCACCGACCGCCTCGGCGTGCGCCATGTGCAGGACCACGTGCTCGGAGTCGAAAGCCACGAGAACGGCGACATCGCCGCGCTGCGCACCCAGGCCCACGGCGACATCGCCGGCGACCTGTTCATCGACTGCACCGGCATGCGCTCGTTGCTGCTGGGTGGCCACTACGGGGTGCCGCTGGTCCCGCAGCGCCACGTGCTGTTCAACGACAGCGCGCTCGCCATCCAGGTCCCCTACCCCGACGAACACACGCCGATCGCCTCGCAAACCACGTCCACCGCCCAACGCAGCGGCTGGATCTGGGACATCGGCCTGCCGACGCGGCGCGGCATCGGCCATGTGTACTCCAGCGCCCACACCAGCGACGAGGAGGCCGAGCGGGCCCTGCGCGCCTACATCGGCCAGGACGACATCCCGGCGCCGCGCAAGCTCGCTTTCGAGCCCGGCTACCGCGCCACCTTCTGGCACCGCAACTGCGTGGCGGTCGGCCTGTCGGCGGGCTTCATCGAGCCGCTCGAAGCGTCCGCGCTGGCACTGGTCGAGATGTCGGCCGCCATGCTCGCCGACGACATGCCGGCCACGCGCGAAGCCATGGGGATCGTGGCGCGCCGCTTCAACGAGGCCTTCACCTATCGCTGGGAGCGGGTGATCGACTTCCTCAAGCTGCACTATGTGCTGAGCCGGCGCGGCGATTCCGACTACTGGCGCGAGAACCGCGCGGCCGGCAGCATCCCGCCGCGCCTGGCCGAATTGCTGCTCCTGTGGCGCCACCGCGCCCCGTCGCGCCGGGACTTCGACCGTATCGAGGAAGTCTTCCCGTCCGCCAGCTACCAGTACGTACTGTACGGGATGGGCTTCGCCACCGAACCGGGAACGCGGCGCGGCGACGGCCCGCAGGCGGACGGCTACTTCCGCGAGGCGGCCGAACTGACCCGGCGCATGCTGCCCGCGCTACCGGGCAACCGCGAACTGATCGCCCACATCCTGCGCCACGGGCTGCAGAAAATCTAGAGACCAACCACCTGAAGGCAAAGCGATGGCCAATCCAGTCTTACTGAACAATATCGACCACAAGGACCTGCGCGTGGTCACCACCCGGTCCGCGGCGTATGGCGACAACGTGATGTTCGCGCCCACCTTCCCTGCCGAGTTCCGCACGCTGCAGGCCCACTACCCCATCGTCTTTCGCAAGACGAACGACGGCACATCGTTCGAACCGGTCGCGCTGTTCGGCTTCCAGGAGGGCGAGAACCTGTTCCTCGGAGCGGATGGATGGGAAGCGACGGACATACCCTTGACGATCGAACGCCTGCCCTTCCTGATCGGCGTGAACGGGGACGAGCTGATGGTGCACGTGGACCTGGACAGTCCGCGCGTCGGCACGGACGGGGGCGAACCGGTCTTTCGCGAACACGGCGGTAACACCGAGTTCCTGGAACGGATGAATTCGACGCTGCTCGCCATCCACCAGGGCGTGCAGGCCACGCCGGCCTTCATCGGCGCGCTGCTCGAACACGAACTGCTCGAATCCTTCGTGTTCGACATCGAACTCGACGACGGCTCGCAGAACCGGCTGGCCGGCTTCTACACGATCGACGAAGACCGTCTCGCGTCCCTTGGCGCGGCCGCGCTCGAACGCCTGCACCGCCCCGGCCACCTGCTTGCGATCCACATGGTCCTGGCATCGCTGTCGCAGTTCCGCGCGCTCATCGAGCGCAAGAACCGGCGCCATGCTGCCTGACGCCGCGCCGGTGCGCGAGGCGGGGGGCGTGGACCCGCGGGCCCTGCCCGATGACATCCTGCGCTCGACCGAACCGCTGGTCCTGCGCGGCCTGGCCGCCGACTGGCCGATGGTCCGCGCCGCGCTCGACACGCAGGACGCGGCCCACGCCTATCTGCGCCGCTTCTACCGCGACGCCACGGTGGTCGCGATGCTGGGCGGCCCCGAGATCGATGGGCGGTTCTTCTACAACGAAGACCTGTCGGGCTTCAACTTCTATCCGGTGCGCGCCCGCCTCGACGCCGTGCTCGCCGAACTGCGCGGCCAGGCCGGTAATGACCGGGCGCCGGCGATCTACGTCGGCTCCACCACCATCGACACCTGCCTGCCGGGATTTCGCGAGCAGAACGACATCGGACTCGGCGGGCGCGATGCGCTGGCCAGCATCTGGATCGGCAATCGCACGCGCATCGCCGCCCACTACGACCTGCCGGACAACCTGGCCTGCGTCGCTGCCGGCCGGCGCCGCTTCACCCTGTTCCCGCCGGACCAGTTGCGCAACCTGTACATCGGCCCGCTGGACTTCACGCCCGCGGGCCAGGCGATCAGCCTGGTCGACTTCGCGCGCCCCGACCTCGGACGCTTTCCGCGCTTCCCGGAGGCGATGCGCCACGCCCAGGTGGCGGAGCTGGCGCCGGGCGACGCGCTGTTCATCCCCAGCATGTGGTGGCATCACGTGGAAGCGCTGGACAGCTTCAATGTGCTGGTCAACTACTGGTGGCGACAGTCGCCCGACTACATGGACACGCCGACCAACGCGCTGATGCACGCGCTCATGAGCGTACGCGACTTGCCGCGCGAGCAGCGCCTGGCATGGCAGGAGCTGTTTCGTCACTACGTATTCGAGGCCGATGACGCCACCTCGGCCCATATCGCGCCCGGCGCCCGGCGCATCCTGGCGCCGCTGGATGCCGATTCGACCCGCGCCCTGCGCGCACAACTACTAAAAAGAATGAACCGCTAACAGGAGACAAGGATATGCAGGAGAACGCACGCAACGCCAGGGAACGACGCCCGGTCCGCCGCGTGGTCATCGCCGGAGGCGGCACCGCGGGCTGGATGACGGCTGCCGGCCTGTCCAAGTCGCTCGGCAAACTGCTCGACATCACGCTGGTCGAATCCGACGAGATCGGGACTGTCGGCGTGGGCGAGGCGACGATCCCTACCCTGATCAACTTCCACAACCTGCTCGGCATCAAGGAGCAGGAATTCATGGCCGCGACCCACGCCACCTTCAAGCTGGGCATCAGCTTCGAGAACTGGCGCGACGTGGGACAGGACTACATCCACTCGTTCGGCCTGACCGGGACGGATCACTGGACCGCTGGCTTCCAGCACTTCTGGCACAAGGGCCGCGAACGGGGCCTGGCCGGCGAGTATGGGGACTACTGCCTGGAACTGCGCGCGGCGCAGGAGAACCGCTTCGCCCACCTGCCCCGCAACGGCATGAACTACGCCTACCACCTCGACGCCTCGGCTTACGCGCGCTTCCTGCGCACGTTCAGCGAGCGTCACGGCGTGCGCCGCGTCGAAGCGAAGATCGTCAACGTGGACACCGATCCCGCCAGCGGCGATATCCGCTCGATCCGGCTCGACTCCGGCACCGAGCTGGAGGCCGACCTGTTCATCGACTGCTCCGGCTTCCGTGGCCTGCTGATCGGCCAGGCGATGCAGGTGGAGTACCAGGACTGGTCGCAATGGCTGCTGTGCGACAGCGCGGTGGCGGTGCAGACCCCTTCGATGGGACCGGCCGTGCCCTACACCCGCTCGATCGCGCGCGAGGCTGGCTGGCAGTGGCGCATCCCGCTGCAGCACAGGGTGGGCAACGGCCTGGTGTTCTCGAGCCGCCACATGGACGACGAGGCCGCCGTGCGTACCCTGCTGGACAACATCGAAGGCGAGCCGTTGACGACGCCGCGCGTGATCAAGTTCCGTCCCGGCCAGCGCAAGCAGGTGTGGAAGGGCAACTGCGTCGCCATCGGCCTGTCCAGCGGCTTCCTGGAGCCGATCGAATCGACCAGCATCCACCTGATCCAGCGCGCCATCGTGCGCCTGATGCAGACCTTCCCATCGCTGGGGATCTGCCAATCGGACATCGACGAATACAACAAGCAGGCGCAGTGGGAGATCGAACACATCCGCGACTTCATCATCCTGCACTACCACGTGACCAACCGGCGCGACACGGCCTTGTGGCGCGAGTGCGCGTCGATGGAGGTGCCGGCTTCGCTGCGGCACAGGATCGACCTGTTCCGCGAGACCGGTCGCGTGTTCCGCGTGCCGAACGAGCTGTTCGCCGAGAACTCCTGGATCCAGGTGATGCTGGGCCAGGGCATCATGCCCGAGCAACACCACCAGACGGCGGACCTGATGGGCGACGAGGAGTTGTCCCGCTTCCTGGGGAACATCAAGGAATCGATCGACAAGACCGTGTCGCAACTGCCGGAGCACCAGGCATACGTGCAGCGCTACTGCCCCGCGCCGCGTTGATGCGGTGGATGTGCCTGGCCAGCGCCAGGCACTTGTGCCCACCATTTGATACGCCCCTCAGACCTGCCTGGTACCGTAGGGTGGGCACTTGTGCCCACCATTCGATACGCGCCGCCGACCTGCCTGGTACCGTAGGGTGGGCACTTGTGCCCACCATTCGATACGCGCCGCCGGCCTGCCTGGTACCGTAGGGTGGGCACTTGTGCCCACCGTTTGATCCACGCTACGGACCTGCCTGGTGGGCTCGAGAGCCCACCCTACCCGCTCGGAAGCCTCGGCGCCCCCCCACCCTACTCTTTACGCCACCGGCTCGCGGTGCAGCCCCACGTACTTCAGGCCGAAATACAGGATGAACACGTAGCATGCCGCCGGCACGATGAACGACCACTGCAGCCCGATGGCGTCGGCCAGCCCGCCCTGCACGAAGGGCACGAGCGCACCGCCGACGATGGCCATGCACAGCACCCCCGAGCCCTGCCCTGTGAAGCGCCCCAATCCATGCAGCGACATGCTGAAGATGGTCGGGAACATGATCGAATTGCAAAGGCCGACGGCAATGATCGCCCACATCGCCAGCTTCCCGTCTGCGAACACCGCCGTGAGCACCAGGACGATCGCGCCGAGCGCGTTGAAAGCCAGCGTCTTGCCCGGGCTGACGTAGCGCATCACCGCGAAACCGATGAAGCGCCCCACCAGCGCGCCGCCCCAGTACAGGCTCACGTAGCCCGCGGCAGCCGCATGGTCCAGGCCCGCGATGTCGGCCTCGCCCAGGAAGTTGATCAGGAAACTGCCAATGCTCACTTCCGCTCCGACGTACAGGAAGATCGCGACCGCGCCCAGCACCAGGTGCCGGTACGCCCGCATCGAGAACTTGCCCTCGACGGTGGCCACGACACCGACCGCATGGTCGATCTTCGGCAGGCGCGCCGCTGCGAACAGCAGCGCCAGCACGCCGAGCGTGCCGGCCAGGACCAGGTAGGGCCCCTGCACCGTCGCCGCTTCGCTGGCGCGGTAGGCTTCCTGCTCCGCCGCCGACAGCTGCGCCAACTGGTCCGCGCCGAGCGTGACACCGGCGGAGAGGATCAGCAGGCCGCCGAGGGCCGGCGCCACCGTGGTGCCGAGCGAATTGAAGGCCTGGGTCAGGGTCAGCCGGCTCGACGCGGTCCTGGCGGGCCCCAGCACCGTGACATATGGATTGGCCGCCACCTGCAGGATGGTGATGCCGCTGGCCAGCACGAAGAAGGCGAACAGGAACAGCCCGTAGCCGCTTTGGGACGCCGGATAGAACAGCGCGCAGCCCGCGGCCGCCACCACCAGGCCGGTCACGACACCGCTCTGGTAGCCGATCTTCCTGATCAGGACCCCGGCCGGCAGCGAGACGATGAAGTAGGCGCCGAAGAAGCAGAACTGCACCAGCATCGCCTGCAGGTAGGTGAGCGTGTAGATCGACTTGAGGTGCGGGATCAGGACGTCGTTCAGCGAGGTCAGCAGCCCCCACATGAAGAACAGGATGGTCACGATGACCAGCGCCCCCGTGTTCGGGTTGGCCTCGTTGCCGTTTGCCTGGGCAAGCGGAGTGCTGGGTGCGGTATTTGCCATGGAATGTCTCCAGATTGTTATTGTTCGGCGGCCAGGTGGTCAGCCAGCATCGCCGCCACGCCGGCCAGTGCCGGATAGGGCTCGGTGATCACCCAGGTGGGGATGCGCGCCAGGTAGCCGGAGAGCCGGCCCTTGTCCTCGAAGCGGGCGCGGAATGCGGACTCGGTGAACAGCGTGCCCAGCCTCGGGACGATGCCGCCGCCGATGTACATGCCGCCGGTCGCGCCCAGCGTGAGCGCCACATTGCCCGCCACGCTGCCGAGGATGGCGCAGAAGGATTCGACCGTGCGCCGGCAGGCGCTACTGCCATCGAGCGCGCGGCGCGTGATCTCCGGGGCCGCCAGGCGCTGGCCGCAGAGCGCCCGGTGGATCAGTTCCAGCCCCATGCCCGACAGCAGGCGCTCGGACGACACGTGCCCGAACTCCTCCCACAGCGCTTCGAGGATCACCACTTCGTCGCGATTGGCAGGAGCGAAGCTGGCATGCCCTCCTTCGCCCGCGAGCGCGATCCAGCGTCCGCCGCCGGCGGGAACCACGCCGGACACGCCCAGCCCGGTCCCCGGCCCGATCAGGCCGATCGGCCGATCCTCCAGCTCGACGCCGCCGCCGACGCGCTCGCGCTGCCCCGCCTGCAGGTGCGGCAGCGCCATCGCCAGCGCTGCGAAATCGTTCACGACCAGCAGGGTAGCCAGGTCGCGCCGGGCGCGCAGCTCGGAGATCGAAAAGCTCCAGTGGTGGTTGGTCATGCTCACCACGTCGCCCTCCACCGGATTGGCGATGGCGATGGCCGCGTGACGGATGCCGTCGGGCGCCAGCGCACGCGCCTCAGGACCGTCCAGGTAGGTGCCGATCGCATCGGCCAGCGTCGCGTGCGCGGCGCAGGCGAGCACCTCGATGTTGTCGAAGCGGCCCGGCCCCGTCTGCAGCGCGAAGCGCGCGTTGGTGCCGCCGATGTCGGCCAGCAGGCGCACCTCGTCCTGTGCGGCGCTCATCGCAACTCCTCGCAGCGCACGGTGTCCGCATCGGACGCGGCGCCGCCCAGGATGTCGATGTTGCCGAACGCCGCCGTCAACCTGGCTTCGCTGCTCACGCTGAAAGGCGTGTCCACCCGCGCCAGGTCCACTCCGCGTGCGGTGAAGCAGGCGAGCGGGATCTTGACGACCTGCTTGCCCTTGCCGGCCAGCCGCTGGAACAGGCTGGTGGCATCGAGGCTGGCGCCGCAGTTCGCGCCGCAGCGCATCGCGATGGTGACCTTGCCGGCCGGGGCCTCGCTGACGATGGTGTCGAAACGCAGCACCCCGCCATCACGCGCGACCGCCGGCAGGTTCATCGGCTTGCCGCCCCGCGCCTCGATGGTGGCGGGGCCGGTCCACGTCACCTGCTTCGCGTCCTGCTGGGTGTTGATCTGGGAGGTCTTCACGCTCACGCCAGGCAGGGTGAAGGTGGCGTTCAGGTCCGCTCCCAGCGGCAGCGCCTGCGCGCCGCTGCGGATCGCCAGAGGGAAGCTGGAGCGGTCGGCCTGTCCGAACACCGGATAGCTGTTGCTCACGCCGCAGCCGCCCGCCGGGTAGCTCGCGTCCAGCATGCCCAGCTTCGAGCGCTGGTCGCGCCGCAGCCCGTAGCCGTAGGCGAACAGCGGGTCGTACCTGGCGTCGCCCACATTGAGCGAGGTCTGGCATGGGGCCTTGGGCCACGAGAACGAGAGCTTGCCGGTGAAGTCGTGGGCGGGCTTGCCCTGCCCCGCGATCAGCAGGTCGGTCACGCCCTTGCCTTCCGTCCCGGGCAGCCAGGCGGCGACGAACACGTCGGACAGGTTCAGCAGGTCGTTGACCCACAGCGGGCGCCCGGCCATGAACACCGTCACGACCGGCTTGCCCTTGCCCGCGACCGTTTGCAGTACCTCCAGGTCTTCCGGGTAGCGGCTGCTGTGGCGCAGCGTTCCGGACGGGCCGATGTCGCCATCGCCTTCGGCGTAGGCGCGCTCGCCCAGGACGGCGATCACGGCGTCGTAGTCGGCCACGTTCACGTCCTTGCCGTCCACGCTGAAGTGGACATTCCCTGCGCCCGCGGCGTCACGCACCGCCGCAAGGATGGTGTCGGCGTTGGGGAAGTCCTCGTTCGTGTTGTCGGTGCCCTGCCAGGTCAGCGACCAGCCGCCGGTCTGGTTCGACATGTTGTCCGCGCTCTTGCCGACGACGAGGATCTTCTTGCCGCTAGCGAGCGGCAGCGCCGGCCCTTCGTTCTTGAGCAGCACCAGGGACGAGCGCACCGCGCGCCGCGCCAGGTCGCGCGCCAGCAGCGCCTCCTCCTTGCCCGCGTAGGCGTTGGCGGATGGACGCTCGCCGAACAGGCCGGCGCGCAGCTTCACGCGCACGATGCGCGTCACCGCATCGTCGATGCGCGACATCGGGATCTCGCCCGATTTCACCTGCGCGACGGTGTTGGCGATGAAAGCCTTCCAGTCATCCGGCACCATGAACATGTCGATGCCGGCATTGACCGCCTGCGGGCAGCTGTCGTTGCGGCAGCCCGGCACTTCCGCGATGCCGTTCCAGTCGCTGATGATGAAACCGTCGAAACCCAGCTTGCTCTTGAGGATGTCGTTCATGACGGCGCGGCTGCCGTGCATCTTGCCGTAGTCCACGCCCGCCGCCACGTCGTTCCAGCTATTGAAGGACGCCATCACGGTCTGGGCGCCGGCTTGCAGCGCCGGGTAATAGCCCAGGCCGTGGATGTTGATCATCTCGGCCTCGGTCGCCTTGTTCACGCCGCGGTCCTTGCCATGCTCGGTGCCGCCGTCGCCGATGAAGTGCTTGGCGCTGGCGACGACGTTGGCATCGTTCTTGAACCTGCCCTGCAGCCCCTCGATGTATGGCCCCGCGTAGCGCGCCACCAGCGCCGGATCCTCCGAGAAGCTCTCGTAGGTGCGGCCCCAGCGGTCGTCGCGCACCACGGCCAGCGTTGGGCCGAACACCCAGGCGATGCCGGTCGCGCGCACGGCCTTGCCGGTCGCCTCGGCGATCTGGCGCACCAGCTCGGGGTCGCGCGCCGCGCCCAGGCCGATATTGTGCGGGAACAGCGTTGCCCCGTACACGTTGTTGTTGCCGTGGACCGCGTCGATGCCCCAGATGACCGGCACCCTGGTAGCCATGTCGGTGGACATCGAGGCGTCGTAGTAGCGGTTCGCCAGCGCCAGCCACTCCTCGGCGCTGGCGCGTTTGTTCCCGCCCGGCCAGCTGCCGCCGCCGTTGAGCACCGAACCGAGGTAGTACTTCCTCACGTCCTCCGGCGTCGCGCTCTTGATCTCGGGCTGGGTCATCTGGCCGATCTTCTGCTCGAGCGTCATGCCGCGCACGATCTCGGCCACGCGCGCCTCCAGCGCGGGATCGGTCGCGATCGCGCTCTTGACCTTCGGCCAGTCGGCAAGGGGCGCGGCGCCTGCCTGCGCCGCAAGGCACATCGCCAGCGCCAGCAGCGGGAAATGCAGCTTGGTCTTCATGTCGTTTGTCTCCGTCGTTGTCGTCGGTGGGGGTTCAGTCCTGGCGCAGGAAGCCGCGGTACCACTTGCCGCTTGCCTTCAGGCGCCGCTGCTGGGTCTCGTAATCGATATGGGTCAGGCCGAAGCGGCGCAGGTAGCCCTCGGCCCACTCGAAGTTGTCCATCAGGCTCCAGGCGAAGTAGCCCTTGACCGGCACGCCTTCGCCAAGGGCCTGGCGCAATGCGCCGAGGTGCCGCATCAGGTAGCGCCGGCGGCTGGCATCGTGGATTTCGCCGTCCGCGTCCACCACGTCGTCGTAGCACGAGCCGTTCTCGGTGATATACATGTCGCCCGGCCGGTAGTCGCGATCGATGCGCACCAGCAGTTCGGTCATGCCTTCGGGCGCGACCTCCCAGCCCATGGCCGTGGTTTCGACCTCGCCGGCCGGCAGCACGCGCGCCGACAGCGGCGCTTCGCCCGGTGCGTTCGCGACGGTCTCCGGGAAGTAGTAGTTCACGCCCAGGAAGTCGGTCGGCACGGCGATCGCTTCCATGTCGCCCTCGTGCACGACAGGAGCCGCCTCGCCCACCGCGTCCCAGGTGGCGGACGGGTAGCCGCGTCCGTACAAGGGATCGAGGAACCAGCGGTAGCGCAGCCCGTCGTGGCGCAAGGTGGCGGCCCGGTCCTCGGCGCTGTCGCTGGCCGCGCGTACAGGGTGCAGGCTGAGGGAGATGCCCACCCGCGCGTCCGGGACGTTGGCGCGGATCAGCGGCACGGCCTTGCCGTGCGAGAGCAGTACGTGGTGGCACACCTGGAGCGCCGTGCGGAAGTCGCGGATGCCGGGGGCGTGGGTGCCCTCGAAGTTGCCGATCATGGCAGTGCACCAGGGCTCGTTGTGCGTGATCCAGTGGTTCACGCGGTCGCCCAGGCGGCGCGTCATGGCGTCGACGAAGGCCAGGTAGGCGTCCACGGTGGCGCGCTCGTTCCAGCCGCCGCGGTCCTGCAGGAATTGCGGCAGGTCCCAGTGGTACAGGGTCGCCCACGGCTGCAGGCCGCGTTCGAGCATGCCGTCCACCAGGCGCGAGTAGAAATCCAGCCCCTTTTCGTTCGGCCTGCCGCCCACTTCCGAGAAGATGCGCGGCCAGGCGATCGAGAAGCGGTAGGCGTTCAGGCCGATGTCGCGCGCAATGTCCAGGTCCTCCGGCCAGCGGTGGTAGTGGTCGCAGGCGACCGAGCCGTTCGAACCGTCGCGCACCTTGCCGGGCGTGGCGGCGAAGCGGTCCCAGATCGACTCGACCCGCCCGTCCTCCGCGCCGGCGCCTTCGATCTGGTAGGACGAGGTGGCGCAACCCCACAGGAAGTCTCGGGGGAAATCGCCGCGCGCCGGGGCCTGGGGCTCAGTGCTGTGTGATGTGCTCATGGTCTGGTTTCAGGTTGTCGTTATTCGGATGCATGCGGAAAGTGGGGTGGAAAGCTTTCCATATCTAATCTAAAAAAAAAGCGCGGAGCCGCACCCGGCGGCGAATCGCACCGGGCTCGGCATTGCGCGTGCTGCGCACGGGCGCGCCGGTCATGCGGCCTTGCGCCGGCGTGCACCGGCCTTCGCCAGCGAAGCGCGCAGCGTCATGGTGACCGGGAATTCGCGCTCCACGGGACGGTCGAGCCCATAGCAGCGGTTGAGCAGCGCGTTCAGTCCGTTCAGCGTCATCTCGCGCCACGGCATGTGGACCGAACTGAGTCGCGGAGCGGAAAAAGCGGCGCTTGGCGTATCGTCGTAGCCGATCACCGACAGGTCGTGCGGAACGCGGATGCCGGCCTCCTGGAAGAAGGACAGCGCACCCACGGCCATCTCGTCGTTGGCGCAGAACAGGGCGGTGCAGGAACGGCCCGACTCGACCAGTTCCTTCGCCGCGGCCCAGCCTCCGGCGGGCGAGAAGTCGCTCTCGGCGACCCACATCGCGCCGGTGTCGATGCCCGCCGCCTCGAGTTCGCCCATGAAGCCTTCGATACGCTCGACCGAGTCGGCCAGGCTGGACGGGCCGGCGATGACGGCGATCTCGCGGTGCTTGTGCTCGAGCAGCGCACGCGCCGCGACCTGTCCGCCCAGGCGGTGATCGGCGGTGAAGCACTGGTCGGGAATGCCGGAGAAGCTGTGGTTGAGCGCCACCAGCTGGCCGCGCCGCGCGCCGAGCACTTCGATGTCCTCCTCGAGCAGGGCGCCGGTCATCACGATCAGCCCGTCGCAGCCGCGCTCCATCAGGAACCCGATGCCTTCGATCGCCTGGCGGCGGGCGTCGCCCAGGCCGACCCCGAAGGCGACCACCATGTGCAGGCCCGCGGCCCGCAGTTCGGTGTCGATGATCTGCAGGATGGGCGTGTAGAACGTGCCGCTGAGCGCTGGAATGTACACGCCGATCATGCGGCTCGAACCAGTCAGCAGGGTGCGCGCCGCGTGCGACGGTCGAAAGCCGAGTTCGTCGATCGCCTTCTTCACCCGTTCCAGCGTGGCGGGCGACACCGATCCCTTGCCGCTCACCACACGGGAGGCGGTTCCCAGGCCGACGCCGGCCAGGCGCGCTACATCCTTGATAGTTGCCACAAACTGTCCTTATCCGAACGGCTGGTTAATACGTACACAAGCAAAGCATACTGCATGCGGCGCACCGGCACCACGCTCACAGCCGCAGCCCGGTGGCCGGGTCGAACAGCGAAACCCGCTGCGCGTCGATCGAGAAACGCACCGGCTCGCCCGGCGTGAACGGGCGGGTGGCGTCGACGATCGCCGACAGGGATTGTCCATCGCATGCGATCCATACGACCTGGTGGTTCCCCATCGGCTCGACCAGGGTCGCCTCGCCGGCGAGCGCGCCCTCGTCCCCGATCCGCACATGTTCCGGCCGCACGCCGAGCACCGCGGCGCGCGGGGCGCCCTCGACCTGCCCCGCGCACGCGGGCACATGCACCCGGCCGGCATCGAAACCGCCCTGCCAGTCGATCGCACCCTCGATGAAGTTCATCGACGGCGAGCCGAGGAAGCCGGCCACGAAGCGGTTGGCCGGGCGCTCGTACACCTCGGCGGGGGAGCCGATCTGTTGCACCTGCCCGCCCTGCATCACGACGATGCGCGTGGCCAGGGTCATCGCCTCGACCTGGTCGTGGGTCACGTAGATCATGGTCGAACCGAGGCGCTGGTGCAGCAGCTTGAGCTCGCGCCGCAGTTCGGCGCGCAGCTTGGCGTCGAGGTTGGACAGCGGTTCATCGAACAGGAACACACCCGCCTCGCGCACCAGGGCGCGCCCGATCGCGACGCGCTGGCGTTGGCCGCCCGACAACTGTGCCGGCTTGCGGTCCAGCAGCGCGTCCAGCTGCAGCATGCCGGCGGCGCGCTCCACCCGGCGCGCGATCTCCGCCTTGGGCATTCCGGCCATGCGCAGGCCGAAGGACATGTTGCGCTCGACCGTCATGGTCGGATACAGGGCATACGACTGGAACACCATGCCGATCCCGCGCTCGCTCGGGTCGGCCAGGGTCATGTCGCGCCCGGCGATCTCGATCGAGCCGGCGCTCGCGTCGATCAGGCCGGCGATGCTGTGCAACAGCGTGGACTTGCCGCAGCCGGACGGGCCGAGCAGGACCAGGAACTCGCCTTCGCGCACCTGCAGGTCCAGGTCGCGGATGATCGGCTTGCCGCCGAGGGTGATGGATAGCTTGCGCAGATGGACGTTGGACATGCATCAGCCTTTCACGGCGCCGGCGGCGATTCCGCGCACGAACCAGCGGCCGGAGAAGAAGTAGATCGCGAGCGGGACCAGTGCGGTCAGGATGGTCGCGGCCATGTTGACGTTGTACAGGCGGGTCCCGGTCGTGGTGTTGATCACGTTGTTGAGCTGGACCGTCATCGGCAGGTTCTCGCGGCCGGCGAACACCAGGCCCAGGATGTAGTCGTTCCACACACCGGTCACCTGCATGATCGCGGCCACCACCACGATCGGCAGCGACAGCGGCAGCACCACGTGCAGGAAGACGCGCCAGAAGCCGCCGCCATCGATGCGCGCGGCGTGGAACAGCTCGCGCGGCACGCCCGCGTAGTAGTTGCGGAACAGAAGGGTCATGATCGGCATGCCGAACACGGTATGCACCAGCACGATCCCCGGCAGCGAGCCGAAAATGCCGCCGGCCGCCAGCAGGCGCACCAGTGGATAAATCATCACCTGCACCGGGATGAAGGCGCCCGCGAGCAGGATGGCGAACAGCAGATTGCCCCCGCGCGGCCGCCAGAAGGCCAGCGCATAGCCGTTGATCGCACCCAGCAGGATGGGCAGGACCGTGCTGGGCACGGTGATCGCCACGGAATTCCAGAAGCCCACGCTGACGCCCTCGCAGGTGGCGCCGGTGCAGGCGGCGCTCCAGGCCTCGCGCCACGGCGCGAAGCTCAAGGCAGCGGGCAGCGCGAAGATGTTACCGGTCCGGATTTCCTCCATCGGCTTGACCGAGGTGACGATCATGACGTACAGCGGCAGCAGGAAGAACACCGCCGCGCTCAGGAGGAAGGCGTAGACGCCGATGCGCGCCGGGTTCCAGCGGCGGCGCCCGGCGCGCGCCGGCA
>FWWL01003645.1_pt1 | contig 26311 bp, 25 predicted proteins | sample 2228331 | NCBI WGS metagenome assembly FWWL01 (sample SAMEA103939775, study PRJEB20133) | metagenome
AATTTTGAAAAAAAACAAAAGTATCCAAAAAGTTGCCTGGCGGCAAGAAATGCCTCCGCGAGGGTTTTCGGCTATAATGAAGACGGTTGATTTCTCTCAGGAGCCAACAATGCCCAGGGGATGTCTTTGGTTATTTGCCTTCTTTGCCGCGCTATTTCTGACTGCCTGCCGTGTTGTTTTAGAAACCCCTGTACCTCCTCTTCCTGGCCCTGAGGTTGATGCACCAACCTTTACGGCTTCTCCCTTTACCCCTACACTCACCCCTACGCCGTCTCCCGCCCCTGCGCAGACCCTTCTTCCCACCGAGACGCCAGTGCTGTCGGAGCAGGGTGCTTACCCGGCTCCGCTGGCAAATGGGCTGCTGGCCACACCAGGGACAGGCGTGGAGGGCTTGAGCCTTCTCAGCACGCCAACGCCTGCCGCTCCCATGTTGATGGTGCAGGCTGCATCGCCTGCTTTTATCCCGGCTTTCCGCTACGCCAGTCTGGGATGTAACTGGATGGGGGTGGCAGGGCAGGTTTTTGGTGCCGGGGGTAACCCGCTCCCCAACCTGGTGGTTAGTGCTAGCGGCAATGTGGCCGGACAGAGCGTGGATGCCCTGGGATTCACCGGCCTGGTAACCGATTACGGTCCAGGGGGGTATGAGATACAACTCGCCAATCGCGTGGCACCGGCTATTTTTTGGATTCAGGTTTATGATCTGCAAGGCGCTCCTCTGAGCGAGGCGCAGATGTTCCAAATGGGGGACGACTGCGCGAAAAACCTGGCCATCATCAATTTTGTGGCGACAGGCTACCTGGGCAATCGCCTTTACCTCCCGTTGGTAGGCCGATGAACCACGGTATCCGCACAAGGGGTAAGGCGCTTTGAGCCTTGAGATTGTGTACCTCAACTTGTCATTACGGTCATATTATGATAAGATAATTTCGCAAAGCGGCGACATCCTCGAGCAGGAATTCCTCCAAATGAGGGCTTCCTGTTATTTAACTCTAAGGACAGCAAAATAGGACCCGAACTCCCAACCCACAAAGGAAACAGGAACCGAAAGGGAAAGGTGCCATGCACAATACATTCCTGACCCGCGAAGGCTATAAAAAACTTCAGGAGGAACTTGAATACCTGCGCACGCAACGCCGCCAGGAAATTGCCCAGCGCCTGCATGAGGCTATGGAGGGCGGTGAACTGATTGAGAATGCCGAGTACGAGGCGGCAAAGAACGAACAGGCTTTTGTGGAAGGACGCATTAAGGAACTGGAAATCCTGCTGGCCACAGCCCGGATTGTGGACGAAGTCCCGGCTGCAGACACGGTGCAGATTGGCTCGCGGGTAACCATTCAAGAGGAAGGCAGTGATACTCCGGAGGAGTACGTCATTGTTGGGGCGGCCGAGGCCGATCCTACGGTGGGAAAAATCTCTAACGAATCTCCGCTGGGTAAGGCCTTGCTCAACAAGAAGGCCGGCGATGTTGTGCAGGTGGATGCGCCGGCGGGTTCGTTCACATTCCGCATCCTCAAGGTTGAATGAAGCAGGGGTAGCCAGGACGCCCCGCCCGAAGCGCAAAATCGGTAGGGCGGGGCTTTTTTATGAGCAGTGTGACATGATGATTACCTGATGAGGGTTTGCCAATGGAATTATCTGAACTGGAAAAAATACGTTTGAAGAAAGTGTTTGAGTTACGCGCGGGAGGAATTGAACCCTATCCAACCCGCGCCAACCGCACCCATACATCTCAAGAGGCCATCGCCGCATTTGAAGCCGCTGAGAAGCAAGCCGATCCCGCGCCGGTAGAAGTAACCCTGGCCGGACGGCTGCGTGCCATTCGACCGATGGGCAAGGTGGTCTTTGCTCACATCGAGGATGGCGCAGGCCGAATCCAACTTTTCTTCCGAGTTAACGAACTGGGCGAGGATCAACTGCGTCATTTCACCGAGTACTACGACCTGGGCGACTTCATTGAAGCCTCCGGTGTGATGTTCCGTACCCGCACAGGTGAAGTGACCCTGCACGTTCACCGTTTTCGGATGCTGGCTAAGGCCATTTCTCCCCTTCCAGCGGCCAAAGATGAGGTGGTGGATGGTCAGGTCATCCGTCATGCCACGCTTAGCGATCCCGAGTTACGCTACCGCCAGCGTTATGCCGACCTGGCTGTCAATCCGGAAGTGCGTGAGATCTTCCGCAAGCGGGCCGCCATTGTGCGTGCGTTACGGGAATTCCTGGATGAGCGGGGGTTTTTGGAAGTAGAGACTCCGATCCTGCAGCCGATTTACGGTGGGGCGGCCGCACGTCCTTTCATCACCTACCACAATCAACTGAAACAACAACTGTACCTGCGCATCTCTTTTGAACTCTACCTGAAACGTTTGCTGGTTGGGGGCTATGAACGGGTTTATGAGATCGGGCGTGATTTTCGCAACGAGGGTGTTTCGTTTAAGCACAATCCCGAATTCACCCAATTGGAATTCTACATGGCCTACGCCGACTACCTCAAGGTGATGAGCCTGACTGAGGAAATGCTGGCTTATGTGTGTGACCGCGTTCTGGGTACGCGCCAGGTCACTTTCAACGGTCATGTAATTGATTTCAATCCTCCCTGGCGCCGCATTTCCTTGCGTGAGGCCTTGATTGAGGCGGTGGGGATTGACATTGCTCAGCATCCGACCACCGAAAGCCTGGCTGAGGCCATGCGCCAGAAGGGGCTGGCGGTCAAACCGAATGCGCCGCGGGGAAAATTGATCGAGGGTATGCTGGGCGATTTTGTCGAACCCAATTTGATTCAGCCCACATTTATTTACGACTACCCAAGGGATATCTCGCCCCTGGCGAAAAACAAGCCCGATGATCCCAATACGGTGGAGCGCTTTGAGGGCTACGTCGGAGGCATGGAACTCTGCAATGCCTTCACCGAACTCAACGATCCCCTGGAGCAGGAAAAGCGCTTCCTGGAAATGGGGCGCACCTATGAGGCTGAGGATGAAGATCGTCATCCCATGGACGAGGATTATTTACGGGCGATGGCTTACGGCATGCCACCAAATGGGGGATTTGGAATGGGGGTGGATCGTCTGGTCATGCTCCTGACTGACCGCCGCTCCATACGTGAGGTCATTCTCTTCCCGCATCTGCGGGAACGCGAAGATGACTGAAATTGGCGTTTGCATTCGTGGGCGAAGGCGTGGGGTACTTCGCCCACGAATCTTAAAAATAAGCCTGCACCGCTTGACATAGAACAAACGTTCCTCTATAATAAAACTAAATTGCAGATAGAACAGACGGTCCATTAGTAAACGCCCAAGGAGGAAGGGCCATGGTCAAACCCAGAAACGGGCTAAGCGAGCGCCATAAGCGTATTTTGCAATTTATTGAGAGTTACCGTCAGCAGAATGGATATGCCCCCTCCATTCGCGAAATCGGGGATGCCATTGGCGTGGGATCCACATCGCTGGTCAACTACTACCTTGATCAACTAGAAGATTTGAAATATATCCAGCGGGATCGTTCCATTTCACGGGCGATCCGGGTTTTGCGCCCATTACCCGAAAGCAACGGTCGGCGAGGCAATGTTCTACAAACCCTGCGCGAGGACTTCCTGGCCTTCCCTCTAATTGGGCGTATTGCTGCTGGTGTTCCCTTACCCGCGGTGCCTCAGGAAATCACTGAAGATTACGAGATGGTCCACGTCGCCACCAGCGATTTTCCGGCCCGTGTGCGCCGGGAGAATGTGTATGCGCTGGAAGTGCAGGGCGATTCCATGATTGATGCGCTGATCTACGACCAGGACATCGTCCTGGTGGAATACGCCCAGGATGCGAATAAGGGCGATATGGTGGCGGTGTGGTTTGATGACACTAATGAAACCACGCTGAAGTACTACGAACCCGAATACGACCGCTACGGCCGTTTACGCAGTGTAACATTGCGGCCTGCCAACCCCACTATGCAGCCGATCAAGGTGGAAAATCGCCCTCTGCGGATTCAGGGCAAAGTGGTCATGGTGATTCGGAAATATCGTCAGTAGCGCCGCGAGTTGCTTCAAAGCCCGGGGGATCGTCATCGCGTCGTCGGCGCAGTATCACGCTCAGCGTTCCACCAATGACAATCAACACCAGGATGGCGCTGCCCAGGATAATGCCATTGGTCTGGGTGGTATTCTCCAGGTATTCAGCGGGCAAGGGGGTTGCCAGGGTTTCACCTTCATTTTCCATAATCGCTGGTGAAGAGGTGGCTACAAGCGTGGAGGTCGGCGCCACTGGCGAGTTCAGGGCAGGTGGGGCCGGGGTCTTCCAGGCCTGGGCGCCGATGAGAAAGGCCAGAATCAGGAAAAAATACAAACCAAAGCGTAGAGAGGGGGGAAGGGAAGAAGGAAAGTCTCTCATCGTGACGTTCAAGGACGGCGGAGTTGCTCCACAGCAGCCGTTGCTGCTGTGACCGGATCGGCTTGCTGCTTGAGCACTTGTTGGGTGGCAAACGAGAGCATCGGACGCAGGCTGTCTAAAACCGGGTTGGGAGGAGGAATGTGAGCGCTCAGAATGATCTGGCTGAGCGCATCGCGGAGATTGGCATCGTTCCAGGCATTTAGGACACTCAGTCGGGTGGGCAGATAACCCGCAGCCTGGGACCAGGGCGCCAGGAATTCTGAGGCGCTTAGATAAGCCGCCAGGCGCATGCTAAGACTGCGCCGCTGGGGGTCAGGATCAGCAATTGCCCACATCCATCCGTTGGCAAGAGTGTAGGGGTTTCCACTCAAGGCTGGAATTGGGTGAATGACAGCGTCCGTGGGCAAGTCTATGAGGTAATTGCTGCTCCAGGTAAGCGCCCCATCTGCTCGACGTTCCAGGAAGGTTTGCCAGACCTGCCCATCGCTCTGCAAGGTAGTGACCCAGTTGGGGAAGACGCCCTGACGGGCGGCTTCGGCAAAGAGGGTAAAGACTTCGGTCAGAGGTTCTTGCTCCAGGGTAGGCAGTCCCTGACCATTCTGTACTTTTCCTCCTGCACCCTGGTAAAGAACCAGGGTGGTTAGCGCATCGTTGCTAGCGAAAGCAATGGCGCGCCCACGTGCGAGGAGTTCGTCCCAAGAGGCAGGGGGTGCCCCCAGTGCTGTCGGACGATAGACCAGGGTATAGGCATCACCGGCGAAAGGCAGACCGTAAAGGCGCTCCTGAATGGTCCCCAGGCTGCGGGCATATCCCAGCCAATCTTGGTCCAATCCCTGAGGGAAGGCCTCATCCAGCGAGTAGATCAAGCCTTTGAGTGCCGCGTTTTCCAAGTCGGCGCGGTTGAGAGCGATGACCCCAGGAACGGCTGCCGGGGCTGCTGCGGCTGCGGCGGCCAGCGAATCCAGTAATCCACCCGGCCCACTGCTGGTTTTGACGCGCACCTTCACGATCACGCCCGGATTCTCGCTCATGAATTGGATGAGGCGTTGCTGGAGTAACTGGGCAGCGGGGGTTTCGTTGGCTGGATCGAATGGCGGGGGAAGCCACAGGGTGATGACCGCCGGTGCCGTTACTGAGGAGGACTCAGTCGGTGTGGGGGACAGGGTAGAGGTGGGGGGAGTCGGCAGGACCGGCGTTGGGGTGGCCGTTGCCCTACCGACCGAGAATGCCCAGGGTAGGGCTTGACAGGCGAGCAGCAGCCCCCCAACAATAAGGAGCACAACCCGGGCAATCCAGCGCCGCATCCTGGAATCTGCCAGTTTCATCCTCAACACGCTCAGGCCAGGTTCACCGGCTGGGAGAGCAAGGCCACCAGCAGGGATACCGCATTTTGCACATCGTCGTAATCCACCATTTCAGAAGGAGAGTGAATGTAACGACAGGGGATGGACAGACATCCGGAAATCACGCCAGCGCGGGTTAACTGGATGGCACGCGCATCGGTACTGCCGGCTTCCAGAACTTCCAGTTGGTAAGGGATGTGGGCTTTTTCAGCCGTCTCGACCATCCAGCGCACGACCCGTGGATCGGCCAGCATGCCACTATCGCGGACTTTGATGGCTGGCCCTTTGCCCAGTGCCACGGCCATCTTGATCCCCTTTGGAGTATCCCCGGTGAGGGTGACATCCACGGAAAGCCCCAGTTCAGGGTCTATTCCAAAAGCGGCGGTAGCGGCGCCGCGAGTTCCCACCTCTTCCTGGGTGCTGAAAACGAAATAAACCTCGTGGGGAGTTGTTTGCAAACGACGCAGGGCTTCAATCTGAACCGCACAGGCAATGCGGTCATCCATGGACTTAGCTACCAGACGCTTGCCCAAATCGAGGAACGGGCGCTCAAATGCAGCCACATCACCCACTTTGACCGGACAATCCTCTTTGCTGGTGGCGCCCACATCAATGAAGAGCCGATCAAAACTGTGCACACGTTCCATGCTATCGAGTTTCTCGCCGCCGATTACACCGCGCACCCCATTGACGAATTGCACCCGTCCACCCAGGCAGGTGTGGGGGCGTACTCCGCCAATGGTGGTAAAGCGCACAAACCCATCCTCCTCAATGTGGGTGGCAATAACGCCGATTTCATCCATGTGGGCGGCAGTCATGATGCGCAATCCCCCTTCGCGCTTTTGCCCTTTGCGAACGATCAGGTTGCCCATGGCATCCACGCGAATTTCATCGGCGTAGGGGGCCACTTCTTCCTTGATCAACTCACGGACGGCTTGTTCATACCCCGAAGGGCCAATGGCTTCGACCAGTTTGCGAATTAAGTCTTTCATGGTGTCTCCTTGCTGGCAGAGATTTCTAGCGTTCCATATTTAGAATTTCGGGGGTGAGGGCATGAAGGGCTTGGGTCATGAGGTGAAGGGTGTTCGCCCAGTCCTCGATGCGCGCAATGGAAACCGCGCTGTGGGCATGGCGGATCGGCACCGAAACCGATACACTGGGGATACCCGTGCGCTGGCGATGAATGGCGCCGGCATCGGTGCCCCCGCCGCCGGGCTGGCGGATCTGATAGGGCAGCTGGTGTTCGTCAGCCACCCGAAGCAGAAAACGCACCAGGCGCGGATCGGAGAGGGTTGTGCCATCGGCAACGTAGATGGCTGGCCCCCGACCCAACCGGGTGTTGTAGGCAGTATTTTCACTGCCGTCCCACGTGGGCAGGTCGTAGGCAGGAGTGGCATCCAAAACAAAAGCCAGGTCGGGATTCAGGGCATAAGCGGCTACCCGCGCACCGCGCAAGCCGATTTCTTCTTGGACGGTGAAGGCGGCTTGAAATTCGAGATGTTGGGGCGCTTGGCGCAGCAGTTCAATCAATGTGGCCACTCCCAGGCGATCATCCAGGGCCTTGCCCATCAGGCTTGGGCCCACGCTCTTGAAAGGAGTGGCAAACACCGCGCGATCCCCCGGCTTTGCCTTTTTGCTCCCTTCTGGGCCCAGATCAATGCGCAGACTTTCGGTGGCAATGGCCGATTTACGCTCATCGGGGGTTGTCAGATGGATGGGGCGGGCGCCAATTACCCCCGGCAGGTGGTCTTTGCCCACCCAGACCGGTTTGCCGGGTAACTGGCGCGGGTCAATGCCCCCGACAATCTCAAATTTATAGAGGCCCCCCTCTTCTTCATCCACAATCATCAGGCCCACTTCGTCCATGTGGGCGGCCAGCATGACCCGTAGAGAGGGCTGGCTTTGGGCGTGCTTGATCGCCAGGATGTTGCCCAGGGCGTCCACCCGGACCTCATCGGCCAACGGTTGTACCGCCTCGAGGACGATTTTACGCACTTCACTTTCATCTCCTGAGACCGCACAGGCATTGGAAAGGCGTTCAAGCAGGTCGAGCGGTAAGTTTTGGGTCTCCATAGATTCAATCTTCCCAACGGATTTTTTCGAGGAAATCGGCTTCCAGGCTGGTGATAAACTCAGCCAGTAAGCGTCCAGCGCGCTGTATGTCTTTGAGTGAGATGACTTCAACCGGGGTGTGCATGTAGCGCAGTGGCAGGCTTACTACCATGGTAGGAATGCCTTCGGCCACAACCTGCATGGCAAAAGCATCTGTACCTGAGTGACGCGGCATAACTTCAACGGCATGGGGAATATCCAGGCGTTCGGCCAGGTTCTTAAATACCTTAAAGAGGGCGGGGTGAATATTAGGGCCCCATCCCAGGACCGGACCTTTGCCCAGGCCGAAGGCGCGGTAGTCACTGTTGACCCCTGGGCCACGGGCGAAGGTCACATCCACAGCGATGGCCAGGGCGGGGCGCACACTGAAGGGCGAGGTGAACCCTCCCCCCAGGGTTTCCTCTTCCTGCGCGGTGGCAACTGCCCAGACATCCCAGACATGCTGACGCCGTTGCAGTTCTTCCAGGCAGATGGTGAGTGCAGCGACCGAGGCGCGGTTATCCAGGCTGTGGCCGGCCAGCGTCTCGCCAGTAAGTTCAAGCGGGGGTTGGGCAAACGAGACCAGATCGCCCACACGCACCAGGGCGTTGACCTCTTCTGCCGGTAAACCGGTGTCTACAAAGAGGTACTCCATATCAATCGCACTTTTCTCTCCCAGGTGAGGCGGGAGCAGACGAGGCGCGGGCTGCAGGATCACGCCGGGCAGGTCACGTCGCCCGTGTACGATGACCGGCTGACTTGGCAGGATGCGCGCATCCACACCGCCCACTTCGGTGATGCGGATGAAGCCATCTACAATCTGGCTGACCATCATGCCGATGGCATCCATGTGGGTGGCGATCAACATACGGGGGCGGGGTTCAGGACCCTGGCCTCGCCGCAGGGCGTGCAGGCTTCCCAGCGGGCTGACGGTGATCTCATCCACCCATGGGCGCCAGACCTCGGCAATGGCTTCGCGCACGGGGGCTTCATAGCCCGAAAGACCGGGCAGCGATATTAATTGCTTGAGAAAATCTTTGATGTTATCCATAGTCCTCATGTGTGGGGTGAAATAATTTTTTAGGAGGAAGGAGTCTCAGTCGGAGGTGAGGTGAGGTTGGGGGTTGGCGTGGAGGTCACCTCCGGAGTTGGTGTGAGCGTTGTGGTGGCCGTAGGTGTGGGGGTCTCTGTACGCGGTGGCGGTGTGAAGGGGGTAAAGGTGACGGTTGGGGTCCAGGTCTGCGTGGGGGTTTCGGTGAAGGTTGGAGTGAAGGTCAGGCTGGGCAGAGTAACCGTGGGGGAAGGCGAGCTGGCTAAAGTCGGGGTGAGGGCCTCGGGGCTGGGGGTAGCCGATGGGGTTGGGGTGACCTGAGAGATGCGATTGCCAATCTGGAGGATGATGAAGCCAAGGCAGTAACAGGGCAGGGTCGCCAGGATGATGAGCAACAAGATAGAATGAATGCGTTTACGCCGTTCAAGGGATGAAGCCATCAGGGTTGCCTCCAGCGCTTTTCATCATAACACGGGGCTTGACTGGTGACAAGATGGCCTCCGGCAGAATCCAACCCGGCAAGGGCATTGGGCTGTGTTATACTTTTTATGGTAGCCATGGTTTTGCAGAAAAGGAAGACCGAGCGATTATGTTTTGGTGGAGGAACTTGAAGGGATGAAGACTTTATTGCTGATGCGTCACGCCAAATCCAGTTTCAAAGATGGCAGCATGCCCGATTTCGAGCGTCCCTTGAGCAAACGGGGGGAAAAAGATGCCCCACGCATGGGAAAGTTGCTGCGTGAGAAAGACCTGGTGCCCGACTTGATCATTTCCTCGTCGGCGCTACGGGCAAAGGCAACGGCTGAACTGGTGGCCGAAAAAAGCGGCTACAAGGGGGATATTCTCTTCGTTGAGGACTTGTACCTGGGTGAACCGGCGGCATATCTGGAAGCCCTGCGCAATCTTGACGATGAGGTGGAAACCGTTTTGGTGATCGGGCATAATCCTGGCCTGGAAACCCTGCTTCAGATCTTGACCGACAAAGTCGAATCGCTCTCGACGGCGGCGATTGCCCATCTTGAGGTGCCGCTACGTACCTGGAAGGCTTTGGATACAGCGATCATTGCTACCCTCAAGCATCTCTGGCGGCCCCGCGACCTGTAGGCTGCAATCCTCACCGCCGGGTGATGTGAATCTTATGAATCGGGTGTGAGGGGTCAGGGTAATACCGCAGAACCTGCCGGGTTGAGTCGGTTTCATGGGTTCCGTCGGAAACCCGCACATCAAAGCCATGGGGGTAGTGAAAGGTGGGGATGAAAATCTCTGTGAAGGCCTCCAGGCCTGGTATGTGACGAAACACATAATCAAACTGCCCTGTGCGGTAATCAAATTTCAGGCTTAAGGGCTCACCGGCGGTCTTCATGGGGTAGGGGCGGAGGATCGCCTCTAGCGCGCGCCCGCCGGAATACACATCCTCCGGGCAGGTCTGTTGGTCGCGGCTGAATATGGAAAGATCTTCATCATTCCACAGGTCGCCGTGAGCGTTGGTGTTATCGGGGGTGTAGTTCCATAGTGTGTATCCGAGTAAATTATCTTCCATGGCGCGCAGTGTACGATCCATGGCCTGCGCGTGCGCGCTGAAATCCCCATCCCGGTAGGCGCGTTTATTGTCCAGATCAAACGGAATGCCGCATTCGCCGATGATGACGGGCACATTGCCCAGGCGTTCGCGTGCATGGTGCTTAAACTCAGCCAGTTGGTCGGCAAAATTGCGCCGGATGAAGGGCCAGAGGACCACTTTGCCCCGCCCACGCACATCGTAGGCCAGCCAGGGGAGAAAGCGTTTGGTGTAGAGCACGAAACCATCGTACCAGTGGGGGGCATAGACGATGCCGGCTGGCCTGTCGTGGATCCAGCGGGGTGGGGGTTGATTAACCTCGGGCTCGATGAAGATGAGCGCCTGGGGATGGACGGCGCGGACAGTCTGGATGAACGTTTCATAAAATGGACGCAGGCAATCCTGCCCGAAATCCACCGGCCGTCCGTTTATTTGCGTAAAGTAATTGGGACGCAGCAGGCGAGGTTTGCCACTGGCATCCACATCCCAGACCCCGTGCTGGCGCCAGACGCACTCCTGGCCTTCGCGCCAGGCTCGTAATCCCTGCGGATCCACGCGCTCGCGCCGCACGACACGGCTGCCCAGGATGCCGGTATCGAACACATCCACATCCTGGGGATAGCCTGCTCCCAACAGCATGGCCTGGAAGGGTGTGGGGGTAATTCCCTGGTGGAGCAGACCATTATGCCGATTGAGGTCAGGCCAGCCGATGTAACCGGGCAGAGGTTCGTTCATGATGTCGTAGCCGATGACGTTGGGCAGGGGCGCCAGGCGTTCGGCCAGGCGGCGAACGGCGGCCAGGTAATGTCGTTGCAGGTAGTCTTGAATGTTCTCGCCTTCGACCAGGCGCTGGGGGGCGAAAAAGCGCCCTCCGAAGAACAGTGTGAACATCGTGGCAGTGGCCAGTTTGGTGGCGTTGGTGGGCCAGATCATGCGCGGGAACGGATCGCCATGGGTGGCGTGCACAATAGCGGCTCCTGTGGCGGCAAAGTGGCGCATCTCCAGCCCGGCCACTTCCAGCGTCCAGCCTGGTGCTCCATCTCCACCGCTGAAGCGACTCCACACATCCTGATGAAAATCTACCACCACCTGAATATCATAAGCCAGCGCTTTTTCCAGCACGGCGGTAACGTAATCCAGATAGGCCTCATCGTAGAGGCCGGGCCCGGCGTGTTCGATGGCTTCCCAGGTAACCAGGAAGCGCACAAAGGTCAGGCCCCACGCACGCAATCGGGCCCAATGCTCATCGGCTTCTTCCAGTGGAAAGGGACGTCCGATGAAAGAAACGTCTCGATGCCTGAAGAAGCCCTCACTGCGGTAAGTGGCGCCGTCGGGGACACGGGGCACCTTGCTGCTACCGCTTAAATTGACCCCCCGCAACATTAACACACGCCCACTTTCATCCTTAAACCACGGGCCATCAGTCAGGATCATTCTCTCTTCCTCCCTGCAGGGGCTTTGGGCGGGATTATACCCTGGCGGTAAGGGGGATCCGCGCTACGGTTCGGGGCGGGGAGCACGTTTACCCACTGTTGCCCCATAGATCACGAATGCCGTGCGCCCGTCCAGGTTCAAGGTCGGGTTGAGAGCCGTATCGTCGAATGCTCCAATGGCACAGACACCGCACCCCAAACCCTCGGCGGCCAGGTAGAGGTTCTGGCACACATGCCCCGCATCCAGGAAGAGATAGCGCAGCCCTCGTGCCCCGTAACGCCAGGTCATGCGCTCTGTGACGGCTACCCAGAAAAATGTTACTGCCGAATGGAGGATGTGCTCCTGTTCGTAGCAGGCCGCATAAAGACGTGGCGCGATGTCGGCTTCCATCTCATAAGGTAACAGCGCATGACGGAGAGCCAGGTAGCGATAAACACCTTTCCCCAGTCCGGAAACCCGATTGACCAGCAGGAGGGTTTCAAACGCATGGCGCGCGCCAGCCGAAGGTACAGTACGCAGCGTGGCGGGGCGCTTGGTTACCTGACGCACCCCCTGAGTGGCCCAGAGTAAGAGCGCCAGTTCTTCCAGCGTGAGGGGTTGGTCGGCGTATTGGCGCAGAGTACGCCGCTGGGCCATGATCTGCCAGAGATCGGCTGGCGGTGGTTTTAGCGTTTCTACTCCGGGGAGAGGAATCAGGGTGGCTTGCGGATCATATGGCCATTCCAGGGGTGGTTGGGGGTGTCCCTGCTGCTGGGCAGTCTCACCCACGGATTGCGTGAGTTGCAGGGCGGTAAACACTTCGTTTGGAATCATTGGGGACTCCTTTCGATGAGGGATTTGACCATGCGTAAGTAGTAGGGGCGGGCTTCGCGAGCAGGTTGAAGGATGAAGCCGCTCTTTTCATAGAGACGAATGGCGGTGAAATTATCGGAGGCCACTAAAAGGGCCAGTTTGAAAAGCCCGGCAGCCACGGCCAGGCGCTCGGCAAATGCCAGTAAAGCGCTGGCGATTCCCTTGCGGCGAAAATTCGGGTGGGTGGCAAGGTGCGCTATGTAGAACTCATCCCGTCGGGCTTCGAGCGAGAGGGTGAAGCCCGGGCGGGATAGCAAGCGCGCTCCCACCCGCATTAACTGCAGGCGCTCGTTGAGGGAGTAAGCCCGCAGTATGCAAGGGACAAGTCCCAGGCTGAGGCGCAGCAAGTAGCCTCCCGGGAAGGCCATCAGTAATCCGGCTGGTGTTCCTTCAACTTCGGCGATGTGGCCGATTTGATAACTCATGCGGTGGCCGGGCGAGATGAAGAAGATTTCCAGCACGCGCACAAAGCGTTCCTGCGAACCCAGCCCAAAGAATTCGCAGCCCAGGTCTCCCAGTGTGCTGGCCAGCAGAGGGACCCCCAGAGGCGCGTCTTCCGGTCGGGCGGGACGGATGAGAGGGATCATGGTGTGGAAACTTCGCGGTTAGGGCGCAGACGACGGTAGAGCCAGCGAATCAGCGCCTGGCTCTCCGGGGTACGCAGCAGCCATAGTCCCAGACCGTAGAGCCCGAGGCCCAGCCCAAGGGAGAGAAGAAGAAGCCCTGCCTGGCCCACACGGCTTTCGGCGGCATGGAGCAGGGCGCTGACACCGATTCCCATGGCCAAAGTGGCCAGGGTGCCTCGCCCCAGGGCATCCCACAGCGGGCGCAGGGGCAATCCGGTCAGACGACGGCGCATGAAGTAGAGCAGTCCCAACATCTCTAAGCACGTAGCCAGAGAATTGGCCAGGGCTAAACCGCCATGAGGCATCCATCCAATTTGGTGGAATAAGCGCGCAAAAAGCAGACTAAGTCCAATATTCAGGCTCATGGCGATGACGCCGATGGCGACCGGGGTGCGCGTATCGTGGAGCGCGTAGAATGCTCGGCTGAGCACTTCCACCATGCAATGACCGACCAGCCCAGCGGCGTACCAGAGGAGGGCCCAAGTCACCATGGCGGTGGAGCGCGTGTCGAAGGCCCCGCCCTGGTAGAGCAGCACCACCAGGGGTTGACGCAGCAGAATCAATCCCAGGGTGGCCGGGAGGGCCAACAAGAGCACTGCCCGCAGTGTGGAAGTGAGAGAAGCGCGCATTTCGCTGTATTCACCACGGGCGACCTGCGCCGAGAGGATCGGTAGCGAAGCAATTCCGGCAGATTGGGCAATGGCCATTTGGGGAACAAGCATCAGACTGAACGCCAGGGCAATGGCGGAAACACTGCCTTCGGGAAGGCTGAGGGCGATGATGGTATTGACCACAAAATTGAGTTGCACCACGGCTACGCCGAAAATGCGCGGCCCCATCAGGCGCAGAACCTCGCGCACGGCAGGCAGGTGGCGCCCCAGTGTCAGAACAAAACATCCTCGCAAACGTCCAAGGGTGGGGAGTTGCACTCCCAGGTGCAGACACGCCCCCAGCACGGCACCCCACGCCAGACGATCAATGCCCCATTGGGGTGGAAAAACCAGGACTCCCAGGATCATTCCAATGGAGTACATGGCCGGTGCAATGGCTGGTACCCAAAAGCGCTGGTGGGCATTGAGGATGCCCATCACCAGGCCGCTGATGCCAAAGATGGGTACGGTGAGCAGCAGAATTCGCAGGAGGTGGGTGGTCAGAGCCTCCTGACCGGGATCCTGGCCGGGTGCCAGCAGGAACAGCCCGTGCCGGACCACCTGGGGTGCAAACAATCCCACCCCGATGCTGACCAGGCTGAGGATGAGCACCAGCCAGTTGAGGACGGCCGAGGCCAGCCGCCAGGCCTGATCGCGCTGTTCCTGGGTGAGTAAGGCTGTAATGGTGGGGATGAAAGCCGAGCCAAGCGCACCTCCCGCCATCAGGTTGAAGAGCATCTCGGCAATTCGGTTGGCGGCGTTGAAAGAATCCAGCGCGGCACTGGTGCCAAAGGTTCGGTAGATCAGAATACCCCGTACCAGCCCGGTTAGATTGCTGATCAGGAAAGCCAGCATGACGGTGGTTGCCGCGCGGGCAATGCGCCGGTTAGCCTGAGCGACACTGATAGCGGCCTGGTTTTGCATCGCCAATGATGATAACATAAACTGTGACCCTTGCCATCTGCTTAGCGAGAGGCGTTCTATAATACAATTAGTTTTAGATGACCTTATGGAGGCAGAATGTTTCCCATCAAAGACACCGTTCGCTCACGCTCCTTTCCCATTGTTAATTGGATTCTTATCTTCCTAAATGCGGTTGTGTTTCTTTTCATCGAATTGAACCTTTCTCCGCGTGGATTGGAGCGATTCATCTACACATTTGGCCTGGTACCAGCGCGGTTTTCCCTGGTCAACCCTTTGACCTGGTACCCGTTGCTCACCCACATGTTTTTACACGGGGGATGGCTGCATTTCCTGAGTAACATGTGGACGCTCTACATCTTCGGAGATAACGTGGAAGATCGCCTGGGATCGGGACGCTATCTGGTTTACTACCTGCTAGGTGGCGTGGTAGCTGGTTTAATACAAATGTTTCTGGGTGGGGCACCGGATGTGCCTTCTATCGGTGCCAGTGGTGCCATCGCGGCCGTGCTAGGGGCTTACTTCTTGTTCTTCCCCAATGCCCAGGTGATCACTTTTGTGCCGGTTTTCTGGATGCCCTGGTTTGTCAATATTCCGGCGGTGGTGTATTTAGGGTTCTGGTTCATCTCGCAGTTGTTCTCGGGGGTGCTGGCACTGGCATTGCCCGCCGGCGCAACTGCGGGTGGGATTGCCTGGTGGGCGCACATTGGAGGATTTGTGTATGGGCTGGTGATGGCACGTCCGTTCAGTTATCGTCGCCGTTCCCGTCCATGGTACCTGGATGAGTATTACCCCTGGTAAAGAATCCCATTATTTTCAAGGAGGCCTTTATGGATCTGCTTAACCTGTTCTGGCTCTTTCTGATGATTTCCTCGATCGCACCGTTGTTTCGCCAAAAGATCATCGAAACCAGTCGCCTGCAGTTAATGCGTAAACTTGAGGAAAAGCGCGGCTCACGCGTGATTGCCTTGATTCACCGCCAGGAAAGCATGTCATTTTTGGGTTTTCCCATTGCGCGCTACATTGATATTCAGGATTCGGAGCAGATCCTGCGCGCGATAAAGATGACCGATGATAATGTGCCGATTGATCTGATTCTGCATACACCGGGCGGGCTGGTGCTGGCGGCTGAACAAATTGCCAATGCGCTGGCCAAGCACCCGGCTAAGGTAACCGTTTTTGTCCCCCACTACGCCATGTCGGGCGGAACGTTGCTGGCGCTGGCAGCCGATGAGATCGTGATGGACGAAAACGCCGTTCTAGGGCCGGTAGATCCGCAATTGGGGAATTACCCCGCGGCTTCCATTCTTAAGGTCCTGGAAACCAAGGATCGCAACCAGATTGATGATGAAACTCTGATCCTGGCGGATATTTCGCAAAAGGCCATTCAGCAGGTGAAGGCCACCGTCAAGCGCATTGCCTGCTGCCACTATCCGGCAGAGGTGGCGGAGCGTCTGGCGGAGGAACTGGCAACCGGGCGCTGGACGCATGATTACCCGATCACGGTGGAAGAGGCGCGCGAACTGGGGCTAAAGGTGAGCACGGACATGCCGGCTGAGATTTATCAACTAATGAATCTCTATCCTCAAGCCGCCCAGCGTCGCCCTTCGGTGGAATATATTCCCATGCCCTATCCGTCACGGCCGGGGGTACCGGGTCGTGCCCCGCAGGGCAATCAGCACGGCTAAAAAGTGTTGAATTGGCTTTTGGAAGGAGGTCAAGATGAACGAGGAGCAGGTTGCAGGGGTAGTGGACCTAAACCGGGCTCCGCCGGAGGTGCTGGAACAATTGCCGGGGATTGGCCCGGCCCTGGCCAGGCGCATTGTGGAAGCGCGTCCGTTTACGGCGCCGGAGGACCTGGTGCGGGTCAGCGGCATTGGGTCGGTTTTGTTGGAGCGCTTGCGCCCCTATCTCACCGTCTCGCCCCCTGAAGCGGTGGGGGAAGGAGGTGGGGGGGAGGAGTCTCCCGCACCTCTGACGATGCCATCTGAGCGTGAAGTGGCCGTGAGTGAAGTGTCTGTGTCACCCTCCGAAGAGATTGCGGCGGATTTGGCGGGGCTTGGTGTTCAGGCCGAGGCGGCCGCTGGCCTCACTGAGCCTGAAAGCCTGCCGGAATCCGCGGAGATTGCCTCACCCGCTGTGCCGTCAGATGCGGGCGGGGGCGATGAAGGCATCCCTGCAGGCGCTCCCTCTCAGGAGACCAAAGCAGAGGCGGCTCCACCTGCAGAACCCCCGGCTGGAAAACTGGTGACCCGTCGAGATCTGATTGCCTGGGTGGTGGGAAGCAATCTGATCACGCTGTTCCTGGCGCTGCTGCTGGCTTTGCTCTTTTTAGGCTTGGTCAACGGGACACTGCGTTTTGCCTCAATGACGCAGTTTCGTCAGTTTCGGGCCGAGGTGGCAGTATTGAGTGAACGGGTGGACCGCCTGGGGGGTGATTTGGAGACGGTGCGCACGCGAGTAGAAGCGCTGGAGGGGTTGAACGGCCGGGTGAGCGGGTTAGAGCGTGAAACGGCAGCCTTGAAGAGCACCCTTGACCAGGCACAGGCAGATATCCAGGCCATTCAGACGCTGGTTAAGGGGTTTGACCAGCGCCTGGCAGCGGTAGAGGCCACCAGCGCTCGTTTTGGGCGCTTTCTGGAGGGTTTGCGGCAATTGCTGAGCGAGACCCAGGCCCCAACGGAGGGAAGACCATGAGCGCAACGTCCCCCCCTTCTCCGAATGGCGCCGGACGGGCTATTCGCGCGTTCTTGAAAGCCGTTTTGCGCTTGTTGCTGGTCATTTTGCTGGGGCTCATCCTGGGTGCCGGACTCTATGCAGGTGGAGTGCTGCTCTATCAGCGCGCCATTCTTCCAGCCGAGGAGAATACTGCCCGTTTGAACGCCTTGGAGACGGAACAGGCGGGCCGCTTTGCCCTGATCAGAGATCAACTGGCCACCCATGAGGCCCGGTTACAGACCCAGCACGCAGTCGCTTATCAGATGGTCATGACAGCCACTCTACAACTGGCCACCCAGTCCGCGCGTCTGAACGCCCTGGAAAAGCAGGCGGATGACATCGGGGAGTTGATTGGTGAATTGGAAGAGGATGTGGGCTGGCTGCATACTCAGGTGGCGGCTCTGAACACACCTCTGGCGACGTGGGAAGGGCGCCTGAGCACCCTGGAAGCCCAGGTTGGGCAAAGCCGTTCGCTGGTCTACGAGGTGCTGGCGATGCGCGCGGCTTTTCACGTACTGCGTGCTCGCCAATACCTGACCGCTGGTAATTACGGCCTAGCCCGGAGTGAGATTGCCCAGGCCCGTGAATGGCTGGTCCGTTTGTGGGAGCAGGTGCCGGCGGAGCAACAAACTACTGTCCAGACCTGGCTTGAGCGACTGCAACTGGCCGAGGCCAACCTGCCCGATCTACCGGTGCTGGTGGCCGAGGACCTGGATATCGCCTGGCAGCTCATCCTGGCGGGTTTACCGCCGCTGTATGCCACCCCCACACCACTTCGCACATTTGCAGTCACTCCCGAGGCGATGCAGCCTTTGGGGACCGTCACTGCTGCGCCCCCGACGATGACGCCAACGCTTTCAACGACACCAACACCCACCTCCGGAGCTGGGGCAACTCCGAGTCCCACCCCTTCGCCCTCTCCCACGCCTTCCCCGCGAGCACCTTAAGCCCATATCTATCTCTATGGAGGTTCTCCGATGAGCCCAAATTCTGAGCCGTTTGAAGAAGTCCCCACCACCCCAACTGAAGGAATGCCCGAAGCCACCGCAGGCGGTGAAATTCCTGAGCCAGCGGCGGAAAAGCCGCCGCGCCGCTGGTGGCAAAAGGCGCTAACTTGGTTGTTGATCATCTTGCTGGCTTTTGTGGCCGGTTTTGGTGTGGCTTTCTTTGCCCTGTATTTTCCCCTCCAACGCGAGGCGGCCAGCATGCGCAATGAACTTAACACCCTACGCCAGGATTACGAAAAGGCCAGTGCTGAGTTAGAGTCCCTGCGCGCAGACTACCAGCGGGCGGAAGAAGCCTTGACGAGCGGGCAACTGGATATGGTGCTAAGCCGTCTGATCAGCAACGTCAGTTACGCCCGCCTGGCTCTGATCACCAAGGACAACCTGACCGCCCAGCAGGAATTGAGCGCCGCGGAGGCGCGTTTGAAGGACCTGGAACCGCTTCTGAATGATCCCCAAACGTTTCAGGCATTGCAGGAGCGCTTCAAGACCATTCGCAATTCTCTTACCAGCAACCCGAATAAAGCGCTGGAAGAACTCCGGTTGTTGAGCGAAAACCTGGCGCGCATTCGAATGCGCTAACGTCTTGCCGCCTCACGGGTCTCCATTGACCCAATCGGATGACCCTGGCTTGGCCAGGGTCATCCGCGTTTCCAGAAGGAGATTGTCAGGGGTAAGGGGTTAATAGCGCAGGAAAGCGCCGATCATCCCTGCTTTTTCCAATTCAGGGTTGCGGTGCACCACTTCTACATCACCTCCGCCACGCATGACCCGGCTAACGGCGAAATCCACTGCATCCGCAATTTCATGCATGTCACCCCCACAGGCAGGGCAGGTGGTTTGCTGACGCGAGGTCAGATAGCCACATTGGCCACACCGGTAGGCAGACTGCCCGAAACCCTCTAAGATGACCAGGGTGCTCACACGGTCCTCGTTAACCGCCTGGAGGGTGTTTTCCAAACCGATCACCGCACCGCTGTTTTTAGCGGCTGCCGTGATAAGGTCTTTGATCAACTGGTTTTCACGCTTGGCTTCGGCCTCCTGCCCAACTTGCATGGCTTTCGCCAGCACCTCTGCGTGGCTGGCTGTCATGTTCATAGGAAACGTACCAACAATCAGGCTCTGCCAGGCTTTAGGGAGCAGGGAACGAAAGAGCGCTACGTTATCCTCGGTTCCTCCAATGAGGATGCGGCGGACGCGATTTTGCTCAAAGAACGAGACAGCAAAATCCACCGCTTCCTTCATGTTGCGTTCTATCACCTCATCAACGTGCTTAGTGCGTCCGGCAACGCCCCCACGTGCACCGGGCAGGCTGGAGGCGCCGCCATGCTTGGTGCGTTTGACCATTTCGCCAACGATGCCCTCTTGCTCGCGCAATTCGCCCAGATGAAAGTGGAAGAGGCGGGCGCCTTGCTTATCCACCAGCACCACCCCGTAGCCACCGTAGGAATCCAGCAGGTCGGCCAGCACACGCACACTGGGACGGTCGCCAACGTGCACCAGGTCCCGCACGGGGACGGCCAGCGAGTAGGCGCGGAAGAATCCCTGCGGTTGACACGAGAAAAACGCCACACCACGGCCGCTCCAGTCGTATTCCTGCATGATGTAGCGCTCTACGGCTTCCTCATCTTGCGGGAGGTTCACTTTCTTTAGCATGTTGCGCAGGCGCAACCGGTACGAGTCTTTATTCCCCAGGCTGGGATCGGTGCTGAGATAGACGCTCAACACGGGATGGGTTTAGGTGAATTTAATTAACTCCCGCACATCCTGATCGGTTAACATGGCATCCTCCTCTTAATGGGATTGGCACAACCGACAGAGCCAGTCAAAAGCCCCCACCTCTGCTTAGGGGCGTTTACCCAATGTGACGCTCACCTCCTTTTCTTGATTATCGCGAAGGATGGTCAGAATGACCGTATCGCCAGGGCTTTTGTACTTCATCAGATAACTGAGCAGGTCGCTGAAAGTCTGGACGGGTTGATCATCAATAGCGATGATTAAATCGCCCCCAGCCGGAAGACCGGGAAAACGCGTGGCTTTGCTACCGCCCCGTAGCCCGGCACGGTCAGCCGGACCGCCGGGGGTCACCGAGACAATGTAGGCGCCGGTTTGGCGCGGCAGGCCCAGGGCTTCAATTTGCTCCAGGGTTAGCATCTCGCGGCTGGAGATGCCGAGATAGGGGTAATCGTAAGTCCCTTTTTCGATCAGCACCGGCACGACACGCCGCACAATGTTGCTGGAGACGGCAAAACCAATTCCGCTGTTGACCGGCTCACCGGTGATGGTGGTGCCGGTGGTGCGGATGGCGCGGTTGACGCCAATGACCTCGCCGGCCAGGTTCAACAAGGGACCTCCGGAATTGCCCGGGTTAATGGAGGCATCCGTCTGGATTACATCGCCGGCGCTGAAAAATGTCCCTCCTTCGGCCTGGCGCAGTGATTCCAGGGTGCGCCCCTTTGCCGACACAATACCCAGTGTCATTGTACCGGTCAGTCCAAAGGGATTGCCAATGGCCACGGCTGTTTGCCCAACGCGTACCTGGTCCGAATCCCCCAACGGCAGGGGGACCAGCACATCAGGTGGAACGTCCACTTTAATAACGGCTAAATCGGAATCCAGATCTTCTCCAACGACTCGCGCCCGCACTTTCAGACCGGAAGCAAAGAAGACCTCCAGGCCGCTGGCGCCTTCGACCACGTGATAATTCGTGACAATATGCCCCTCACGGTCGTAGACAAAGCCCGACCCCAGGCTTTCAATTTCACCGTCGGTGGTAGTGGCAATAAAAACCACACCCGGCGCTACGCGTTCGTAGAGGTTGGCGAGGAGAACATCACGATCGGTAAGCGTCACGGGATGTTCGGCCACCAGGGTTGGGGTGGCAATTGCGCCAGGTTGTGAAGGGGGCCGCACTTCGGTTGCCCGCGAGGCGGCTTGCAAGGTGGTGGTTGGGGCACCCGTGAAGCGCGGCAAAGTAGGGGTCAGGCTACAGGCCAGCATGGCCAGCAGCATGATCCCAAGAATCGCTATCCAGCCAAGTCGCTTCATTCTAATCATCGCTTCATCTCTAACCTCAGCCACCCCGGCGCAGTTGCTCGAATAGCGCACGCTGCTGAGGGGTCAGGTTGCGTGGAATTTCTACCTTGACCTTGACGTAAAGATCACCGCGTCTTTGGGGATTGCGCAAATTGGGCATGCCCCGGCCCGAGAGGCGGAATACCTGCCCGGGCTGTGTGCCCGGTGGGATGGTTAAGATCACATCGCCGCTCAGGGTGGGGACGGTGACCTGCCCGCCCAACACGGCAGTATAGAGGTCAATGCTCACCTCGGTGTAAAGGTCATCGTCCTTACGCTCAAAGCGCGGGTCGGGCAAGACCTCGATCACCAGGTAGAGGTCGGAGCGCTGACCATTTGGGCCAATGGGTCCCTGGCCAGCTAGACGCACTTTGGTGCCTGTGCGTGCACCGGGCGGGATCTTACCTTCCAGGCGGCGGCCATCTACCTGAATAAGGCGGGTAGTGCCGTGATACGCCTCTTCCAGAGTGATCTGCACCGGCTGCTCCACCGCTGGGGTGGTCTGGCGAGCACGCCGACCGGTGGTGCGGGTGGCTGTACCCGGCATCCCACCGAAGATGGCGCTGAAGAAATCTGAGAATCCACCCAGATCGCCAAAGAGATCGTCAAGGTCAATGCGCACTGTGCGCGTGCCCACCGGACCCTGGGCGAACCACTCCTCCCAGTTGAAATCACCGGGAGCGCCGCTTTGTTGCCAGCGGAAATAGGATTCGCCCAGCGCATCGTAGCGTTTGCGCTTCTCGGGATCGCCGAGGACCTCGTAGGCCTCGTTGATCTCTTTGAATTTCTCCTCCGCCGATTTATCACCCGGATTGCGATCCGGGTGGTATTTCATGGCCAGACGGCGGTAGGCTTTTTTGATTTCTTCTTCAGTGGCGTTGCGGTCAACACCGAGGATTTTGTAGTAGTCTTTGTACTCCATACTTTCATTTTATGTCCGCGAACTCCTGAAAGTCAAGGCTGCGCCAGTGACTTCTTATAAAACGTTTATACTACGATTACCTAACTAAATTGTAAAGCACTCGTAAGTTCGTGAGAGGTTAAGAGGCTCTCCTTTAGATTAATAATCATGCTATATTAAAAGCATGGCCCAGCCACGGGAATATCTGCTGGTTGTTGAACCCGATCCCCTGATTTGTGAGATTGTCGGACGCCAGTCGCTAGAAGCGGGCTATCGTATTCAGTGTGTGCCGGAGGTCTCGGCGGCGATTGCTAAGGCCGTTCAGACGCTTCCGGATGTGATCTTGTGTGATCTGGTGCTGGAGGGGTTGAGCAGCAAGGATCTGCTGGTGGCACTGCACGCTCAGGGGTTAGATATTCCGGTGGTGCTGATTGCGCCTAAAGGAGCAGAAGGGGATTTGATCCAGAATTTTCGGTTGGGGGCTGTGGACTATTTGCTCTGGCCAGCCCGAGAGCCAGAGGTTCTGGCTGTAGTTGAACGGGTGCTCAAGCAGGTACGTGAACGCCGTGCGCGGGAACAACTGGCGCAGGCCCTGCAGCGTACCAACCAGGAACTTCAGCAGCGCCTGGATGAACTCAACACGATTTTCAACATCGCCAGGGTGTTAACTTCACTGACCCATCAGGGCGTGTTATTTGAGCAGTTGTTGGAGCAATTGATCAAAGTGACCCGTTCAGACCTGGGGTGGGTCTTGCTGAAGGATGAGGGGCGCAAGACATTGGTGCTGGCGGCAGGTAAACATCTGCCCGCTTCACTTATGGCACAGCGCAACCATCCCTGGGAAGATGAGGTCAGCGGGTTGGTGGCCCTTTCAGGTGTATCGCTGATGCTTGCCGGTGAGCCGCTCAAGCGCTTTCGAATATCCACGTTGGGGCAGGCCGCCTTGATTGTGCCGATTAAGGCATCGCAGCAGGTTATTGGGATTATCGTCCTGATGCGCAAGAAGGACGCGCCTTACCAGCCCGGCCAACAGCGCCTGGTGGAAGCCGTAGCCGATTTTGCTTCGATTTCGCTGGCCAATGCCCGCCTCTTTCGCACCCTGGAAGAACGGGTGCGTGTCCAGCAGGCTTTGATGGAGAATGCCGCTTTGCGCGTCCAGGTGATGAATCAGACCCTGCAGCAGGTTCACCTGCAAATCCGAGAGCATGCCGAAGCGCAGAATCATGCCCTGGAGCAGTTGACCAAAGACCCGACGGCGCGCTGGAGTCCGACCCAACGCCAGGTTCTGACGGCCTGGCGTGAGAGCGTGGAGAGGTTATACCTTTTGGCAGGTCTCATTCCCACCAGCCCGGAAGGGGCACCCACAGGATCTGCTCAGCCCAAGGATTTCAATGGGCTGGTTGGTGAAGCCGTGAGTCACCTCAATCCACTGGCTCAGCATCGCCATCAGGAGATTGCACTGGTGTATTCAACGCAACCCCTGCCAGTGGAAGGGGATGAAACCCTGTTACGATACATTCTGCACAGCCTGCTGGGGCTGGTAATGGGGTTGAGTGAAGATGGTCAGATTCGGGGGCGCACAAATTTGCAAGATGAAATGGCTCATCTGGAACTGGAATGTCGGGCTGATCTGGATGAGGATCAGCGCCGGGCGCTCCAGAAACAACCCTTTGAGGGGGTCTCCACGGCAAGGCGTCGGTTTCCGGAAGAATTGGAGGCGGATTGGCGCCTGGTTTTGCGGATCTTAACCCAATGTCGGGGTAAAATGTGGTTAGAGTTTGTTACCCCGGAACAGTTGCGCTGGCATTTAACCTTTCCGCTTGTTCGAAATCAGGTGGTTTCGTCATTATCTCCCGCAAAGGCGACTGAGGCATCATGACCCAGGTGAAGGATATCAACATACTGGTAGCCACCTCCGACTCACAGGTTAACTACCTGCTGGAGCGGGTCTTGCAGGCCGCTGGTTATTCGGTGGCGATTTTCCAGGAGGAGGATAAGGTTTTTAACTACCTCAGCACCCATCCTACGGGGTTGGTGATTTTGTCAGATACCTTCAGGGGGAACAATCATCTGGATTTTGCGCGCAAATTGAGCCGGGATCATCCAGAAATCCCCATCTTGCTCCTGGTAAAGAAGGATACGCCTGAACTGCTCAAAGAAGCCCTGCGCCTGGGAGTGAGCGATTATCTCAGTCTGCCCCTCAAATCGGAGGAAGTGCTGCGCGCGGTTGAAAACAACCTTTCACGGTCACAGCGACTGCGCGAATGGATGATGCTTGAGGCGCGCCGTTATACCGACCGGTTACAGCGGCGCGTGGATGAACTGGAGACTCTGGCCCGTTTGAGCCAGAGCATCACGGCTTCTTTGGACCCCGAGAGTGTGCTCTCGGCCATCGTGGAGGCAGCGGTTGAACTGACCGGTGCGGAAGAGGGTGCGCTCCTGCTGGTAGATGAGGAGACCGGCGAACTCTACATGCGTGCTTCCAAGAATTTCCAGGAAGATTTTGTGCGCACCTTCCGCCTCCCGATTCAGGATACTCTGGCGGGCTCGGTTGTACGCACTGGCCAGCCGGTGCTTCTGGATGAGAGCACACCTCAAAAGATCAAGACGGCTTACCTGGTCCATGGGCTGGTGTACGTGCCTCTTCAGTATAAGGGCCAGGTTTTTGGCGTCCTGGGAGTAGATAACCGACACAGCCGTTTTCAGTTTCAGAAGCGGGATGTGCAACTGCTGACCACCCTGGCGGACTATGCCGCCATTGCCATTCAGAACGCGCGGCTCTACAACGATACTCGTCTGGAACGCAACAAATTGGAGACCATCTTGCGGCGCATCCAGGATGGGGTTATCGTGGTAGATCAAGGGGGACGTATCTTACTCATTAATCAAGCGGCCATCTCGGCTCTCAACCTGGATGAGTCTGATTTGATTGGAAAACCCGCCCGTCAGGTGATTGCCTATCCTGACCTGGTGGAGTTGCTGGAACTTTCCACGCGCAGTCTTTCCAACCGTCTGGAACTTACAGTGGAAGATGGGCGGGTCTTTGATGTGCAACGCACCCCGATCCCGGATGTGGGCACGGCAGTGACCTTACATGATATTACCCAGTTGAAGAAGATAGATCGGATTAAGAGCGAATTTGTCAGCACGGTTTCGCACGATTTACGTTCGCCGTTGACGGCCATCCTGGGGTATGTGGAATTAATCGAACGTGCCGGGCCGGTGAACGAACTGCAGCAAGAGTTCATTCGCCGGGTGCAGGTCAGTGTTCAGAATATCACTCACCTGGTGGACGATTTGGTGAATTTGGGGCGCATTGAAGCAGGCTTTGATACGCGCAAAGAGTCCTTTAGCCTGAAGCAGGTCCTGGATCATGCCATCGAAAACTTCAAGAAAGCCCTGGAGCGTAAGGGGCACCGCCTGGTTATGGAACTCCCTGAAGATCTGCCGCTTTTCTTGGGCAACCCGGTTCAGATTCGCCAGATGTTTGAGCACCTGCTGGATAATGCCATCAAATACACCCCGCCAGGTGGGAAAATTACCATCCATGGTCAGGTGGAGCAGGAACAGATCATTTTGCAATTTTGCGATACCGGGATCGGGATTCCGGTGTCGGATTTGCCCTTTATTTTTGACAAGTTCTACCGCGCCAGTAACGCCGGCACAGAGGTTTCCGGAAGTGGTTTGGGGCTGGCAATCGTGAAATCAATCGTT
>FWWL01003885.1_pt1 | contig 26307 bp, 20 predicted proteins | sample 2228331 | NCBI WGS metagenome assembly FWWL01 (sample SAMEA103939775, study PRJEB20133) | metagenome
CTTCATGGTCTTCGAGCCGATCTCGGGGAAGAGCCTTGGGGAAGTCCTTCAAGCCAGTCGGGACCAACTCCTGCCGATGAGTATCGACCAAGCCCTGGCGTGTACGCATCAGCTTCTGATGGCGGTCCAGACGCTCCACGAACTGTCGTTTCAGGGCCAGCCCGCCTTTCATGGGGTCCTGTCCCCGACCCAGGTGTTCGTCACTTACGAGGGCCAACTTCATCTGGTGTCCGGGGGCATCCCCCAGGCCCTGGTCGGAAGTGGGCGTCTCCCGGCCTCGATCGGGCAAGCCCTGTTCCCCTATCTGGCCCCGGAACAGCGGGAGGGCGCCCCGGGTTCCCAGGCGGCGGACGTCTACACGGCCTCCCTGCTGTGTCTGGAACTCTTGACGAATCGGACCCTGGAAGCGCCCCCGGCAGACCTCTCGGCATGGTTGATGGACCAGATGGTCTATCTCCGGACCGGCGAGGTCGTCCCCTTCCCGGAAGACCTCCAGATGTTATTTCTGCAGAGCCTTCAGCCCGACCCCCATCAGCGTTTCCAGCAAATTAGCCTCCTGAAGGAACCTTTGGACGAGAAGACCTTCTCGGGCGAGTACGAGGCCTCCACGTTCCATCTGGCGTTTTACTTAAATGCCCTCTTTCGGGGCTTCCCGGAACGGGAGCACCGTCACTACCAGGACCTCTTGACTCAGGACTATTCGGCCCTGTTTGCGCCGCCTCCGCCGCCCCCACCGCCGGGGCCCCGGGCCGTCCCGCCCGAGCCTCCGCAGCCCCTCACCGTCACCGAAGAGGTCGTCCTCTACCCTCAGGTAACACCTCCGGCGGACCTTGGCGAGAAGCGACGTTTCTCGCCAAGCGGATGGGAACTGGCGGACCGGTCCCGCCGGGGTTTCCCCTTCCTGCCCGTCATCCTTGCGTTGGCCATCTTGGCCTTTGGCGGCGGGGCTATCTGGCTTCTCCAGCGGCGGGTGACCGTTCCACCGCCGACCGTGACGTCGGGCCCCTCGCCCGAGGCGGCCGCCCTGCGTCAGCAGTTGGAAGAAAATGAACGGCGTATCGCCGAACTCCAGCAGGTCATCCAACAACTCCGGACCGCCCAGGCCGCCGGTCTATCGACCGGCCCGGCGGCCGGCGCCGACGATGCCCAAATGCAAGAGCTCCTAAACCGGGTCCAGGAACTGGTCAAGCAAAACGAGGAGCTCCAGCGCCAGCTTCGGGAAAAGGAAAAAGCGACGGTCCCCCAGCCGTCGCCGTCCCCATCGGCCCAGGCCGCCAAGGGGGAGCCTCCCGAGAGTCGGCCGGCTGAGGAATCGCCGCCCGTCCCGCCATCCCCGCCGACCGTCGAAAAGGCGCCGCCCAGTGGGACCCCAGGGGGACTCCCGTCGCCAGTCAACACCGGGGCGAAGTATGAAGTCTCGCCCCAGGGGACGGAAGCGCCGACCCCTGCCGTCCCATCCCCGCCGCCGGCCAAAGCCGAGGCCGGGCCGCCGCCCCGGGTCGAACCGCCCCCTGCGCCCCTCCCGGAGTTTATCCTGGAGGTCGACCTGGACGCCCGCATCGAACCCGTGGGCTCTTGTGTTTCGACCGACCCTCGGTTGAACTGGATCCGGAATCGCTATCCCGGCACCCATCGGGTGATCGGTCAAATTTACTTGAACGAGTCGGGTCAGCCCCTGAAGGTCGAAATCCTCCAGGCGCCGCTCGACCTTCTGGGGGAGATCGCCCGAGACACTTGGATGAATTGCCGGTTCCGCCGGCCGACCCGAAACGGCCAGCCCGTGAAGGCCGTCATCACTCGCGTGCTGATATTCGGGGGGTGAGGTCCTGGGGGCCGAGTCTCAGGGGCCGACTGGAACCTTTCGTGGCGGGGCTTCGGACGTTGAGGGGTCGGGGTCCCCTGAGGGCTGAGGCGACGCCCGTCCCCCGGTCCCCGGGACCCCCTCGGGAAGTGAGGTCGCCCGATGGCGGAACGACGTCCTCCGGTCGTCACGCTGTTGACCGACTTTGGCTTGCAGGACTACTTTGTCGCCGCCATGAAGGGCGTCATCTACGACATCTGTCCGGAGGCCTGCGTCGTCGACATCACCCATCTGATCCCGCCCCACGACGTCATCGGGGCGGCCTTCACGCTGGGGGCGGTCTACCACGAGTTCCCCCGATGGACGGTCCACGTCGTCGTCGTCGACCCCGGCGTCGGCACGGCCCGCCGTCCCATCGTCGTCGTCGGAGACCAGCACTACTTCGTCGGTCCCGACAACGGTGTGTTCTCGGTCGTCTATGAACGGGAGCCTTACATCCGGGTGTACCACCTGACGGAAGAACACTTCTTCCGGCCCTCGCCGTCGGCGACTTTCCACGGGCGAGACATCTTCGCCCCGGTCGCCGCTTGGTTGGCCCGGGGCGTCGAGCCGGTCCACATGGGCGTGCCTGTCGAGGACTTCATCCGTCTGAAGTTTCCCAAACCCGTCCCGAAGGACGCCAACGTCTATCAGGGCATCGTCCTTCATGTCGACCGGTTCGGCAACCTCGTCACGAACTTCGACATGGCGTTCCTGGCGAGCATCCTGGGCGAAGACTTGCGACGGCGGTGTCAGGTCATACTGGCCCAGACCCGCATCCCCGGCCTCCGCCGCACGTTCGGGGAGGTCCCCCGGGGCGAACTGGTGGCGTACATCGGGAGTGCCGGCTTCCTGGAAATCGCCATTCATCAGGGCAACGCGGCCCAGACCCTGAAGGCGACCCGGGGGACGGAGGTCTCCATCGTCGTGGCTCCAGAGTCCTGAATGGGCGGTGGGCGGGTGGGCCGATAGGGGGAGGTCGGCAGGGGTCGATCGGGACACCCCGGCGTCCGGCCCCGAAGGGACCGGTTCTGCCCCTTCTCCCGACCTTCCCGCTGTCTCCCCACCTGCCCATCTGCCTAAGACGGTAGACCATCCCGACGACCCGTTCTTCGTCCCATCTGTCTCCATGTCCTGGGTATTCCTGGTCGGTGCGGTCTTTCCATGGCTCGACCCCGCCGGGTGGCACCTGAGGGCCGGGGGCCTCGATTGGAAGCCCGTCGAAGTCGGCCTGGGCCTCTGGCTGGCTTACGTCCTGAGTGTCGGAGTCCGCCGGCCCGGCCTCGTCCGGCGTCTTCAGGACCCCGTCGTCGTCCTGTGGGGCCTGAGCCTGCTGGGCCTATCGGTCGTGAACCTGGCGGTGGCCGTCTACCCCGGGGCGGCGCTCCGGATGGTCCTCCGGTGGACGGCCGCTTGGGCCCTCTTTGCCAGCCTCTGGGTCGTAGGACCTGGACGGGAGACGGCCCGGCGGTTCCTGGACGGATGGGTCGTCGGTTCCCTGGTGACCCTCCTCCTCGGCCTGGTCGAGGCCATCGGGGAAGACCGAGTCGACCCCTTCCTGGCGTGGTTCCGGACGGCGCCGACGGAGGTCGAGGGCTTCCGCCGGTGGGCCTCCGTATTCGAGCATGCCAACGTCGCCGGGGTGTGGTGGGCCTTGGCGGGCCTGGCCTGCGGATTCCGGCTCCACGCGGCGTCGTCCCGGGTCCGCCGATGGGCATGGGGCGGGCTGGCCGGGGCCTTCACGGTCGGTGTCCTCAAGACATCGAGCCCGGAGGTCATCGGGTCCTCGAGGCGGTCGTCCCGCCGACGGCATGTGCCCCCCGGTGCCGGGGCCGGTGGGACCTCGTGTGGGAGCACGTGACGTGGTTCGACCCCGGCGTTCAACGTGTCATGTTCGGGATCCGGGCGAAGGGCGGTCGTCTCCCGGAGAGGGGGACGGGAGGCGACGTACCGCCGGAGTGCCGTTCAGGCATTTATCTGTCCCCGCTGTCTGGGATGGCGATTCTGCACCAGGCCGGCCGGGTCCTCCAGTACCAGGAGGTCGAGCTCGGCCGGTGGCGGTTGTATACCCGGGCGTGGGAACTGTGGCGTCAGCGTCCCTGGTTCGGATGGGGCCTGGATGCGTTCCGACTGCGGCTGGCCGAGACGGCCGGCGGCGTCTGGCCGGCGGGGACCGTCACGAGCAATCAGCTCTTTTTAGAAAATCTTGGTAGGGAGTGGTATCCTCGGTCTTGGACTTTTGGCCCTGTGGGCGGTCCCCTGGGCCGTCCGACTCGGCCGCCGTCTCCTGGCGTCCGACGAGGCGGTCGTCTATCGGTGGATGGCCCTGCTCATCGGCAGTACGGGCTTGTGGGACTTCATGATGGGCTTTTACGTCGTCCTGGGCCTGTTTGCCGTCAGCTCGGCCTGGGGGATGGAGGGTCGGGGATTCCCCTTGGGGAGCCTCCGCCCAGCCCCTGAGGCCCATCGTCGCATTGCCAAATTCCCGGGCCTGCCGAGCGTAAGGCGCTCATGCGATCAGGCTTAGACGTCAGCACCGTTCGGACCGAGGCCACGGGGGTCGGCTACGCCGTATATCACCTGTGGCGGGCCCTTCGGGCCTACGAGGGTCTGGAGTGCGTCCCCCTGGTCCCCCACATGACCGTGGCGACGGACTCGGTGCCGGCGGCGTACCGACCCCACTGCTGGCCGACGCGCTTGGCCTGGCTTCAGCTGGAGCTTCCTTCGGTCTTGCGGGCCTCCGGCCTGGACCTCCTGCACTTTCCCAACTACCTGGCGCCCCTGCGGTGTCCCCTCCCCTACGTCGTCCACTTCCACGACCTTTCGGTATTTCGCTATCCCCGGTTACAGCCGCTCCGGAAGCGGTGGGTCTTCCGGGCCCTGCTGGGGCACGTCGCCCGGTCGGCCGCCTACGTCGTGACCGTGTCCCACACGATGGCCCGGGAGATCGCCGAGTACTTTCGGCTCCCGCCCGACCGGGTCGTCGCCGTCTGGAACGGCTACGACCCGGCGTTCGGCCCAGTCGGCCGGGAGGTCCAGCAGAAGGTGCGTCACCGCTACGGGCTGGAGGCGCCCTTCTTCCTGTTTGTCGGGGCGATCCATCCCCGAAAGAATCTGGAGACGCTCCTGCAGGCCGTGGACGTCTTCCGCCGCCGGGGCTATCCCCATCACCTCGCCGTCGTCGGCCCCCGGGGCTGGCAGTATCATAGGGTCTTTCAATTGTGGCGCCGTCTGGGTCTGGAGGACCGGGTCCACTTCTTGGGCTATGTCCCCCGGGCGGACCTGGTCGCCCTCTACAACGCGGCCACTGCCTTGGTGTACCCCTCCCTCTATGAGGGCTTCGGCCTGCCCGTCGTCGAGGCGATGGCCTGCGGGACCCCCGTCGCCGCCTCTCGGATTCCGGCCCTTCAGGAAATCGGTGGCCCGGCCGTTTACTGGGTCGAGCCCCGGGACGTCTCGGGGTGGGCCGAAGCGATGGCCCGCCTGGCCGACGACGCCGACCTGCGGGACGGGCTCCGGGCGGCCGGCCTGACCCGGGCCCCGCAGTTTTCATGGGACCGGGCGGCGGCTGAACTCATCGGCCTATACACTCAGGTGCTCCATGAGACTTCCCCCTCGACCGACTCCGACGTCCCGGCGACGCCCGAAATCCGGCACCCCGATACCCTGGCCCTGGCCGCCGCCGTCCGGAAGGCTCTCCTCTACTTCGCCCTCTTCCGGCACCCCGTGACCCTCCCGGAACTTCATCACAGCCTCCCGGACCGGGCCGTCGCCCTCGAGACCCTGCGAGCCTGTCTATCCACCCGGCCCTGGCCGGAACTCCGGTACCGGGACGGGTACTACGCCTGGTGCGAGGCCGGGGAGTCCGTCGAGTCGTGGGTCGCCCGACGGCATCGGCGAGAACAGCAATTTGAGGCCCTCTGGGCTCGGTACAGGACATCCGTCGACCGACTGGCCCGGCTCCCCTATGCCCGCATGGTCGGCCTCTCCGGGGGCGGTATGTTTGGGACCGACGTCCGGGACCTGGACCTCTTCATCGTCACCCGACCCCGGCGGGTGGCCCTCGTGTACTGGATGGTCGTCCTGCTGACCCGCGCCCTGAGGGTCCGGTCCGTCCTCTGCGCCAATTACTTCGTCGACGAGACGGCCCTGACCCTCCCGGAACAGGATTACTACACAGCCCATCAAGTCATCCACCTGCGGCCCGTCGTCGGCTACGACCCCTACCTGGCCTTCTGGGCCGCCAACCCGTGGGTCACCCGCCTATTTCCGAATGCTCATCCATGGCCGCTCGAGGGGACGGCCGGCCCGAGGGTCGGTTCCCGATGGCTGGAGCGGGCCCTCGACGGCCTGGGCGGACCCCTCTGGAATCGGGTCGGCCTCTGGCTTTTACGGTGGTGGCTCCGCCCCAAGACCGGCCCGGAGTCGGCCCTCCGCCTGACGCCCCACGTCCTGAAGCTTCACCTGCGCGACTACCGCCAGCGCATCCTGGCCCGCCTGGAACGCCTCTGGCCCGAGACAGAGGAGGCCCCGACGGCCTCCTGCGGGGTGGACGGTCAGATTCAGGATTCGGTGCCACGTCTTTAGAGACTCATACCCTGGGGCCTGGATTTTTGGCGATTCGGCCGTTTGGGAATTCGGGAGTTCGGTAGGGAGCCAGACTGCCGAATTCCCAAATCCCCGGAATCGTCAGGAGGCAGGCCTTGAAGCGAGGGATCTCCCAAGTCGTCCGGTGGAGCTTGTGGGTCGTCCTGGGAGCCGTCCCCGTCCAAGGGGGCCGGCTTTGGTTTCCCGAGCCCCGAAGTGACCGGACCGTCCATTACGAGCTTCAGGCCCATCTCCGGCCGGCCGACCGTAGCGTCACGGGCCGAGGGCGTCTGACGTGGCGGAACCCGACCCGCCGGTCGGTGACGAAGCTGTGTTTCCACATGTACATGAACGCCTTCAAGAACGGGGACACCCTGTTCATGCGGGAGGGCGGCCTCTGGGGACGGCTTCGACTCCCCAAAGAACCGGAGGCCTGGGGGTGGGTCGAGCTCCGGTCCATCCGCCAGGCCGACGGGGGCGAGCTGGCCTTTGCCTACGACGCCGACGGGACCGTCCTGTGGGTCTCGCTTCCCCGACCCGTGGGGCCCGGGGAAGAGGTTCGCCTGGAGTACGCCTTTGAGACCCGCCTGCCCCGCATCGTCGCCCGGACGGGCTACGCCGGTTCGTTCTTCATGGTCGCCCAGTGGTTCCCGAAGGTCGGCGTCTTAGAAGAACGGGGCTGGAACTGTCACCCCTTCCACGCGAACAGCGAGTTTTATGCCGACTTCGGCGTCTACGACGTAGAGGTCCGGGTCCCCCGGGCGTTCGTCGTCGGCGCCACGGGAGAAGAGGTCGCCCGTCGGGACGAGCCGACGGGGGAGACGACGTATCGGTACCACGCCGAGGACGTCCACGACTTCGCGTGGGCGGCCTCGCCCCTTTTTCGGGAGCTGACGGACCGATGGCGCCACGTCCGGATTCGGGTCCTCTACCCGCCTGGCCACGAGGCGGGAGCCCGCCGGGTCCGGTCGGCCCTCCGGGCCGCCCTGGAGCTCACGGCGGAATGGTACGGCCCCTATCCCTACCCGGTCCTGACGGTCGTCGAGCCGCCGCTGTACGGCCTGGCCGCCGGCGGGATGGAGTACCCGACCCTGTTCACGACGGTCTTTGGGATTGGGCTCCCGGCCTGGCTCCGTTTCCCCGAGACGGTCACCGTCCACGAGTTCGGCCACCAGTACTGGTACGGCCTGGTCGCCAACAACGAGTTCGAGGCCGCCTGGATGGACGAGGGTATCAATTCTTACATGGAAGCCAAAATCCTGAACCGACTCTATGGGGCCCGGGCGGTCCGCCTGCCCGTCCTCGGCCTCTGGGGTTGGCGCCACGACGGGGCGATGGCCCCGAAGGCCTTCTCGACGGACCCGCCGAACACCTACGCCTGGGAGTTTGCGAGCCGGGCCAGCTACGACGCCAACTCCTACAATAAACCCATGCTGGCGCTTTTGACCCTGGAACGCCTCTACGGGGCCGACGACGTCACGCAGGCCCTGCGGGCCTACTTCCGGGCCTGGCAGTTCCGGCATCCCTATCCGGAAGACTTTCTCGGCGTCCTCCGGACCCACCTGGGCGAGGCGGCCGCCGAATTCCTCCGGAAGGCCCTGAACACGACGGACACCATCGACTTCCGGGTCGCCGAGGCCGGCTGTGCCCCCGCCCGACGGCCTCCGGGTTTTTACGACTATGGACCCCGGCGACGATGGCAGGCCCCGGAGGAAGTCCCGAACCGCTGGAAGTGTAGCGTCCTCCTCCGGCGGGAGGGGACGTGGGGCGTGCCCGTCGAGGTGCGAGTCCGTTTTCGGGACGGTCAGGTCACGACGTTCGTCTGGGACGGTCAGCGGCGATGGCTCCGGTGGGCGCCCGACACCGAGTCGACGGCCCCTATCGAGCGGGTCGACGTGGACCCCGAGGGCCGGTGGCTCCTGGAGGCGAATCGGGTCGACAACGGCTGGGTCCGCTCGACGCCGCCCCAGCTTCGGGGCCTGAAGTATCGCTTGTGGGGCTGGCTCCTCTACGGGCTGGCGACGGTCGTCACGCTGGGGTGAAGGCTCGGGGTGGGGGTGTCCCGGACCCCTGCACCCCGCCTCACCTCCCGTAGCCCTTTCCCCCGACTCGACGGAGCCGACCTTTACCGCTCCGGGGGTCTCCCCCGACACCTAAATGTCCAGATTCCGGAACTCCAGGGCGTGGGTCAGGATGAAGTCTCGGCGGGGCTCGACCTGCTCGCCCATGAGGACCGAGAACGTCTGGTCGGCCTCCATGGCGTCCTCGATCGTGACCTGCAGGAGGGTCCGGGTCTCGGGGTTCATCGTCGTCTCCCAGAGCTGTTCGGGATTCATCTCCCCGAGGCCCTTGAAGCGCGTGATGGTGATCCCCTTGCGTCCGGCTTGGTCCAGGTACTGATACAGCTCCAGCCAGGAGCGGAACTCGTGACGGCGGCCGTCGCCCTCCTCCAGGGTCAAGGCCGTCGCCCGCGCCAGGTCCGGCTGGCGGCCGTAGACCTCGACGACGGCTCCGTACTCGGGGGCGTCGATGAGCTCCCATCCGATGACGCGGCCATGGACGCCTCGCTCGAGGGACCGCAGGACGAGGCGGTGGACGCCGTGCTCGGCGTCCCGCTCCCGGCCCGTCACCTGGTAGCCGTCCCCTTCCAAGGCGCTGATGAGGCTTTCCACCCGACGGGCATCGGCCAGGGCCGAACGGTCGGTCAGGCCGAGGGTGATCAGCCGGTGGATGAGGTCGGCCGGGTAGCCCTTCCGTTCGAGCCGCTCCAGGAAGGGTCGGGCTTGGGCCAGGTCCATGAGGGCCCCGTGGAGCCGGTCCGGGGCATAGGGCCGACCGTCGATCCGGACCTTGACGTTTTCCAGGGCCGTCTGCAAGAGCAGGCGGCGGAGGTCCGTGTCGTCCTTCACGTAAAACTCCCGCTTGCCCTTCTTGACCCGGTACAGCGGGGGCTGGGCGATGTAGAGGTGGCCGTTCTCGATGAGCCACGGCATCTGCCGGAAGAAGAAGGTCAGCAGGAGCGTCCGGATGTGGCTCCCGTCGATGTCGGCGTCGGCCATGATGATGACCTTATGGTACCGGAGCTTGCTCAGGTCGTAATCCTCGGCGTCGGCCCCGGCCCCGATGGCCTCGATGATGGCCGTGATCTCGTCGTTGGCCAGGACCTTCTCGAGACGGGCCTTCTCGACGTTGAGGATCTTCCCCTTCAGGGGCAGGACGGCCTGAAACCGGCGGTCCCGGCCCTGCTTGGCCGAGCCCCCGGCCGACTCGCCCTCGACGATAAATAGCTCGCACAGCCGGGGGTCCCGCTCCTGGCAGTCGGCCAGCTTGCCGGGGAGGCTACTGCCGTCGAAGGCGCTCTTCCGCCGGACGAGCTCCTTGGCCTTCTGGGCGGCCTCCCGGGCCCGGGCCGCCTCGACGGCTTTCTCGACGATGGCCCGGGCCGTGTCGGGGTGCTCCTCGAGGTACCGGACGATGGCGTCGTAGGCGACCGTCTCGACGATCCCCTTGACCTCGGGGTTGCCCAAGCGGCCCTTCGTCTGACCCTCGAACTGGGGCCGCAGGACGTTGGGGATCCAGACCGACACGACGGCGACCAGGCCCTCCCGGACGTCGTCGCCCGTCAGGCCCGACAGCTTCTTGGGCAGGAGGTTCTCCCGCTGGGCGTACTGCTGGATGGCCCGGGTGATGGCCGACCGGAAGCCCGTGACGTGCGTCCCGCCGTCCTTCGTGGGGATCGAGTTGACGTACGAAAAGACCTGTTCCTGATAGCTGTCCGTGTACTGGAAGGCCAGATGGACGAGGACGCCGTCCTTTTCCGCCCGGACTTCGATGGGCTCGGGATGGAGGACCCGCTTCGTCCGGTTGAATTCCGTCAGGAACTGGACGATGCCGCCGTCGTACTGGAACGCCTGCTGGCGACCCGTCCGCTCGTCGATGAGCTCGAGCCGGAGGCCCCGGTTGAGAAAGGCCAGCTCCCGAAGCCGCTGGGCCAGGATCTCGGCGCTGAACTCGGTCGTCTCCGGGAAGACCTGGGGGTCCGGCTTGAAGCGGACCTTCGTGCCCCGGCGCGAGGTCTCGCCGACGACCTGGAGGTCCTCGACGGGTTCGCCCCGACGGTAACGCTGGAAGTAGACCTTGCCGTCCCGCCAGATTTCCAGCTCGAGCCACTCCGACAGGGCATTGACGACCGACACGCCGACGCCGTGGAGGCCCCCGGAGACCTTGTAGACGGAGTTTCCGAACTTGCCGCCGGCGTGGAGGGTCGTCATGACGACCTCGGCGGCCGGGCGGCCGACCTCCGGATGGATGTCGACGGGGATGCCCCGGCCGTTATCGACGACCGAGAGACTCCCGTCGACGTGGATCGTGACCTGAATCTCGGTGCACCAGCCGGCCTGGGCCTCGTCGACGCTGTTGTCGATGACCTCGTAAGCCAAGTGATGGAGGCCCCGGATGTCGGTGCTCCCGATGTACATGGCGGGACGCTGGCGGACGGGCTCCAGGCCCCGCAGGACCTGGATCGCCTCCGCCGTGTAATCCTGAACCTCGGGCGTCGAGACCGTCTCCGTCGTCTTGGTCGCCATCGTCCTCCCCTCACCGGATGGGTGGTGTCCTTTGGGGCCACGACCCCCCCTCACCCCGGCCCCTCCCCTGTTAAGGGGGAAGTCGTCGCACGGCTGGTCCGTTCGCTACCGTAGCCGTCGCAGACCCCGCAGGGGCCGGTCTGATGATACGGGGCAGGAAATGGGCAAAGAACGCCGGACGTCCCCGTCCGACCGGACCGCCTGAGGCGCCCGGCCCCTATGGAGGCATCCCAGGGCGGGTGAAAATTTCGTCGATTTATGATAGTCCCGGCACCGGTCCGATGCAAGCGAACGGAACCGCTTGCATCCTGGAGCCTGCATCTTGTATCTTGCATCCGCATCCCCCGACGGAGGCTTCCGATGACGGAGTTTCAGCCCCTGGCCCTCCTGAGGTTTCGGGAGCGTAGGGTCTGGGTCGGCGTGGGCGACCTCACGGAGCAGGCCGTGGACGCCATCGTCAACGCGGCGAATGAGTTCTTACAACACGGCGGCGGTATCGCCGGCGCCATCCTCCGCAAGGGCGGTCCCGAGATCCAGCGGGAGAGCGACGCCTGGGGGTATGTCCCCGTGGGGAACGCCGCGGCCACGACGGCCGGCCGACTCCCGGCCCGATGGGTCATCCACGCCGTCGGGCCCCGGGGCGGGGAGCCCCAGGCCGACGAGAAGCTCCGCTGGGCCGTCTGGAGCGCCCTCCGGGAGGCCGAGCGCCTGATGTGTCGTTCCGTCGCCCTGCCGCCCATTTCGACGGGGATCTTCGGCTTCCCGAAGGACCGGGGATGTCAGATCATCCTCCGGACGGTCCTGGACTTTCTGGCCCGGGAAGCCCGCTCCCTTCAGGAAATCCGCTTGCTGGACCTGAATCTCGACGGCGCCCGCTTTTTCCTCCAGGCGATCCCCGGCGTGGCGACCCCCGACGTGGTCGTCGAATATCCCGACGGGGCACCGGTACCCCGCTGAAGCCGCCGGGAGCGGAACGCCCGAGGTCGACCCATGCGCACCGGCCTCCTCCTCTTTTCCGGCGGGAAGGACTCCGTCCTGGCCCTGGAGAAGACCCGCCGGACGGTCCGGGTCGTCCGGCTCCTCCATTTGCACACGACCCTCCCGGAGCCGTCGCCCCATACGGAGAATGCCGCCCTACGGGCGGGGATCGTGCAGGCCCTGGGACTCCCCTGCGACGAACTCCGGCTCGAACGGGGTCGAGAGCGGGACATCCTGGTCGACTACCTGCGGACGGCCCCCGGCGAGTTCTTGGTCGCCGCCGATATCTTCCTGGAGGCCCACCGGGTCTGGTGGGAAGAGGTCTGTGCCCGGGCCGGCAAGTCGCTCCTCGAGCCCCTCTGGGGTCAGTCGACGGCGGTCCTGGCCGGCCAGTGGGGGCGCTACGGGATCTCCTTCATCATCGTCGGCCTGAATCCCCAACGGGTCCCGCCGACTTGGCTGGGCCGGGTCGTCGGTCCCGACGAACGACCCGCCTTCCGCCAAGCCGCCCGCCGCTATGGCTTCGACCCCTGCGGGGAGAACGGGGAATTCCACACGATGACCCTGGCCGCCCGGTCCTTCCGATTCCGAATCGTTCCGACGAGAGTCGTCCGCCGGGAAGTCTCGCCGACCCTGACGATCGCCCGGGTCACCCGTTGGATACGGGCCAGAGGCTGAATCGGCCCCCAAGCCTGCGGCCCGGGCTCCGCTCCTATGGCCCTCGCCGGTTCAACTGGACCAGGAGGCTCGTCTCGGCCGAGGTCGCCCGGACGGGCTGGACCACCGGGTCATATCCGTCGGCCCGGATCTCCAGGGTGTGGGTCCCGTACGGGACGTCCAGGACCCATGCCCGCTGGCTCTCGTCGTACTGGGCCGGGACGGGCTGGCCGTCCAAGAGAAACTCGGGCCGGTCCGCATTGACCAAGACCCGGAGGCGGGCCCGCCGGTCGGGGACGGGCGGCCCGGCTTCCTCCGGCCCGCCGGTCGGACGCTCGTCCCCCCGTCGGAGGTCGACCCGGACGGACACGGCCTCGTCGGGTGGGACCCGCACAGACAGCTCTCGCGGTGGGTACTTCTCGTGCTCGATGCGGATCAGGTGCTCGCCGGCCCGGAGCCGACGGCTCTTCCACCAGCCGTTGAGGTCGCCGGCCCGGCCCCACAGTCGTCCATCGACGTAAATCAAGGCGTCTTCTGGCTGGACGTCGAACCAGACCTCGCCCCACGCCCCGCGGGCCCGCCGCTCTTCGGGCGGGGCCGGCCGTCCCCGGTATCCGTCGTCCCACCATCCGAGGGCGCCGCCGAACCCCCAGTAGGGGTATCCGTAGAAGAAGTAGAATAGGGGATAGAACGGGTAGAAGAAGGGGTCATAGAAGAAGTAGAACGGGTAGACCCGGAAGAACCGCCGGTACCGGTAGTACCGGTAGTAGTAGAAGGGGTCGTAGAAAAATGGTCGATAGTAATAATAGAAGAAGGGCCGGTAGCGGTAGTCGTAGCCATAGGGATAGCCGTAGCGGTAGTAATCGTACGGGACTTGCCCCCGGAAACGGGGCGGCACGGGCGTGCGCCGGAGCGGATGCCGGTACGACCGGAACTGGACCGTCCGGTCCCCGACGAAGGGGTGTACGTCCATATGGGTATACAGCCGTCGCCAGGCGTCCCCGTAATAGGCGTCCCAAGCCCGGTCCAGAGCCTCGACCGACCCGTCCGAGACGACCTGGACGAAAGCCGGAAGCGGAAGCGGCGAACGAAGCCCGCTCATCAAGACGTCTGTGCCGCATCCGCCCTTCAGGGGGACCGGGACGGATGCCTCCTCCGGCCCGGCAGGGACCGATTCGGGCTTCGACCCGGCCGGGGATGGGACGTTGGCCCCTGTCAACGTCGGCCGGACGGGTGTCTGCGCCGTCCGAGAGGTCCGGGGCGCCCCGCTCCAGGCGGCCGTCGAGGCCACCAGCGTCCCGCCCAGGATGAGGACCCATCCCCATCGAAACCTCGACCGCATCGGACTGCCTCCTGATGATGCGAGATACAATATAAATGTAAGATTCCTTTCGGGGTTCGGTATCGGGCGACCCGGGGGCCGGACCCCGGACACCCCGTCGGCATCGGTATACTAACAAATTTAGTGCCGATCGTGGGGGGCACCCATGCCGCGACGATGGGCCTGGAGCACGTCCCACGGCGAGTTCACCCTGGCCGACCACTACTACTTTAGCCGCCTCCAGGACTTTCTGCGAGACCGGGGTCTTCCGGTCGATATCGTGCCGGACTTTTCCCGTCTGCTGGACTATGACGGCATCATCCTCAACTATCCGGAAGTCCCCTTCCAGGCCCATGAAATTCAGGCCCTGCGCGACCGGGTCGAGGCGGGCGCCGTCCTGATCGGGTTGGCCTACTATCAGAACGAGGACGGCGTCGCCGACGTCCTGAACGCCCTCTTCCGACCGGTGGGCCTGGTCTTGGAGGCCGACGTCGTGACGGACCCCCGGCACAACGTGGCCCGAGACCCTTACCTGGTCGTGACCCGCCGGGTCCTCCGGTACGCGACAGGGGTCCGCCGCCTGGTCCTGGCTTGTCCGTGTTCGATCCGTCTGGCGGACCCGGCGGCCCAGGCCATCGTCGTAGGGGAGTCCACGGCCACGGCCTCGTCGGGGAACGCACCCGTCCTGGCGGCCGAACGTCCCTGGGGCCGGGGGCGGTGGATCGCCGTCGGGACGTGTGTGTTTTGGGACAACTTCTCCCTGGTTCGGGCCGACAACCGGCGGTGGGCCTGGAACCTCCTGACGGAGGCCTGAGGAGGGTTTCGTGCGGGGTGTTCGGTCCTTTCGGATTCCCGACGCCCAGCACCTCACGCGGGTGGCCCGGGGGTATGGCATCATTTTTGATATAGGGATATAAGGTATGCCGGACGTCTGAGGTGTCGGGGTGCCGTCCCGTGGGACGTCCCGGGGCTTCCGGGCGCTCCCGGGACCCGCCCCGACCCCTGGAAACCTGTCGTCCTACGAGGTGGGCATCATGAGGGACAAAGGCCGTGCGTGTCGTAACGGAATGGGACAGATGTCCCCTGGAGGGGACAGGACCCGCCATCGTGGGGTCCTCGTCGGCGTCCTTCTCGTCGTCTTCTGGGCCGGATGGGGCCAGGAGACCGGCTGGGCGGCCGCCTCGGGGGACGAGCGGGGGGCCGTCTTACGGATTCAGTACCTGGACGGGAGCGCCCGGGTCGTGCGGGTCTATGGGATGGAGCAGGCGGCCAGGCTGAACGACGTCTTGGCCGAGGGCGACCGGCTGGACACGGAGGCGGGCCGGGTCGAGCTGTCCAACGGCGGCGGCCTGTTCCTTCGGGTCGACCGATATTCGTCGGTGAATGTCCTGGCCCTGCGACCCAAGGAGCAGGAGGGGGCCCAAGTCCTGCTTCAAGTCCGGGACGGGGCCCTGTTCGTCGACAGCCAGGGCCTGCGGTACGGCCGGTCGGCGGCGGGAATCCGCGTCCGGGTCGACACGCCCGACGTGTCCGTATGGGTCGAGGAGCCCGCCGTCGTACGGGTCGACGTGAGTCCCGACGGCGGGACCTACGTGCGGGTCCAGTCGGGCCGGGCCGAGCTCTTGCATGCTCAGGGGAACGTCTCCGTCGGGGCCGGTCAGGCCGTCTTGGGGATCCGGGAAGACACGCTCCCCGAGCCGCGGCCGGTCCGGACCTTTGCGTCCGACGAGTTCGACGCATGGAACGAGGCCCGTCGGCAGGCCTTCGTCCGCCGGTCTACCGACGAGGACTATCTGCCGCCGGAGCTGTATTACGAAGGCTCGGAACTCTATCAGTACGGGACGTGGCGTCAACATCCCCAGTACGGATACGTGTGGCTCCCGCCCCTGGAGGGTCCGTGGTTTCCGTATACGAACGGTTACTGGGTCTGGGCCGGCGGTTGGGTCTGGGTCCCCTACGAACCCTGGGGGTGGGTCACGCACCATTACGGCTGGTGGTACTTTGACGGGACGTGGGGCTGGGTCTGGATTCCCCGACCCGTCTTTCGGTTCGCCTGGGTCGTCTGGTACGACTTCGGTCCTTACGTCGGGTGGTGCCCCTTGACGGTCTTCGACCGGCCCCTGACGATCGTCCACGTCCAGGTCAACGTCTTCTTCCCTGTCAGCTACTGGGACGCCTGGGGTCGGCCCTGGGTCTTCGTGGAAAATCGCCATCTCTTGGGCTATCCCGTCGCCCGATACCGCGTCAGGGACCGTCTGACGGCCGTGCCGATCCCGGAGCACGCCGTCCGGCCGGTCCTGAAGCCGCCGTGGGAGATCGGCCTCGTGCGGCCGGAGCAGGTTCAACGGGCCGGATGGCGGATCGCCGGGTCGAGCCTGGAGCCGACCCGCCCCGTCCCCTTGGAGAAGGTCCGACCGAGTGGCGGGGTCGTCCAAGGGGATGAGACCGTCCGGCCGACCCCGACCCGGCCGGTCCCGCCGGCGCACCCGGCTTACCGGCCGCTCCCCCGACCCGTCCCGGAGCCGGCTGGGGAGTCGCCCCGGGGCGAGTCCCGGCGGCCGGCGCCGGTCCGAAGTTTTCCGGACCGCCCCGAGCGCGACGACCGTTGGGACGACCGACCCTATGAGCGTCGGCCTCTGGAGCCTCAGCCTGCGCCGCCGGACGCCTGGGGTCGACGGGGCCCGTCCCGAGGTCTTCCGGTCCCCGAGCGACCCGAACCGAGTCCGGCGCCCCGCCCGCGGTCCTCATGGGACGTCCCGAGTGGGCCGGAGGGGTCGGAGTCCCCGGCCGGCGGGTATCGGCCCCTGCCGGTCCCCCGGGAGGCCCCGGCTCCGCGGGAGGAGAGAGACCCCATTCATCGCCTGATGGAGGGAATCCGCCGGTGGACGCGTCCGGCCCCGGGGCCGCGTGCCCCGGAGTACCGGCCTCCGGAGCGATCCGAGCGGCCCTCGGGCATTCGGCCCGCCCCATCCGGCGGGGACCGGTCCCCCGGGAGCGAACGTCGGGGCGGCTCCCGACCGTCGTCCCGTCCGGCCGGGAGTCACCGTCCTCATGGACGTTAGGCCGATGGGCGGGTCGGCCGTCGGGCCCGCCGCCGTCCTCAGAACACCGGCAGTCCCGCGGGTGTCTGTCTTTCGGTCCCCGGGGCATCATTTGCCTTGCCTCGACGCCGGCCGATTCGTATCATGAGGAGCCACGCGGTACGGACGGGTCGGCTGGGAAAGGAGGGCGATGACGCTCCTGGTGGCCAGAGACCAGCATTTGGGGCCTTACCGCATCCGCCAGGTCCTGGGGACCGGCGGGTTTGGCACGGTCTACGAGGCCGTCGACGTCCGGACGGGCGCCCGGGTGGCCCTGAAGGTCCCCCATCATCAGGACCGGGGTCGGGAGTACCTCACCTACGAGCCCTCCCTCTTGGCTCGACTCCGGCACCCCAACATCGTCCAACTCATCGACGCCACGACTCATGAGGGCCTCTTCTTCTTCGTCATGGAATTCGTCGAAGGCCGGTCCCTATCTCAGCGCCTGGACGAGGAGCACGTCCTCGACTGGTCGGAGGCCGTCGGCATCATCCGCCAGGTCGCCGAGGCCGTCCGCTTTGCCCATCAGCACCGGATCCTGCACCGGGACCTCCGGCCGGCCAACATCCTCCTCCGGTCGGACGGCGTCGTGAAGGTGACCGACTTCGGGATCGCCAAGTGGCTCCGGGACACCGACTACGCCCACACCGTCATCGGGAGCCCGCCGTACATGGCCCCGGAACAGCTCGAAGGCAAGGCAACTTTCGCCTCGGACGTCTACTCGATGGGCGTCGTCCTCTACGAGATGGTCACCGGCCAAGTCCCCTATTTCGACGTCAACTTTGTAGCCCTGAAGCAGAAGATCCTGCAGGGCCAGTGCATGACGCCCCATCAATTGTGGCCCGAACGGGTCCCGGTCACGATCAGCCAGTTCATCATGAAGGCCATCGAGCGGAAGCGCTCGTTCCGCTTTCAGACGGCCGAGGAGTTCCTTCAGGCCCTGGACTTGGCCGTCCAGTCGGCGACCCGCCGGGCGGCCCGAGCCGGGAGTCCCCCCCGACCGCCGGAGGCCGTGCAGGTCCCGACGCCGCCTCAGCGGCGGCGCTACTGCTGGAACTGCTCCCGGGTCCTCCACGAATACGCCGTCCGGTGCCCGGCCTGCGGAGAACCCCAGTCGTAGGGCGGTCGGCCGTGGCCAACGGTGAGGCCTATCCCTTGGCGATGCCCGTCCCTGCCATTGGGGGAGAGGCGGTAGTCACCCCGGAAGCCGAAGACGTCGGCCTCGACCGTTCGGCCCGGGCGGCGGCCTCTTTCAGACCCCGGCCCGTCGTCTTTATCGGACCGAAGCGTTCTGTTAATCTATCCCCGTGGATCTTGTCCCGCCTCGGGGAGGAGGGTCAGATGAGGGGGTTTTTTCTCCGACGGTCTTGTCTGCTGGGGCTTTGGTTCGTCTTGTCCGGCATCCTGGCGCCCCTTTCGGCCCAGGAAGTCACCGAGCCGTCGACGGGCACGAAGTTTCCGGCCCGGCGACCCTTCCGGGACGAGGTCGGTCAGCCGACCGTCCAGTGCGTCGGGACGGCCGTCCGGAAGCGCCTCATCGTTAAGGTCTACGGGATGTGCCTGTACGTGGACCTGGAGGGCCTCCGTCAGCGGGCCGCCGGCCGGAAGCTCTCGGCCGACGACGCTGGCCGTCTCCTCGTCGAGGGCGACGTCCCCCGGGGTTTCGTCCTGCAGTTCGTTCGCGACGTCGGCAGGGACAACATCGTCGAGGCCTTCCGGGAGGGCCTCCGGAAGAACTGGCCGGGCGGGGGCTTTTCCGAGTCGGCCCCGGCCGTCCAGCAGTTCCTGAGCGCCGTCGGATACGACATCGCCCGGGGTCAGGAGATTCGCATCTGGCTGGACCCCGAGGGGGGCGTCACCGTGCAGTTCGCCCAGCGGCCGGCCGTGCGGGTCGCCGACGCCCCACTCGCCCGGGCCGTCGCCGGCATCTGGCTGGGTGCCCAGCCCGTCTCGCCCGACCTCCGGGCCAGCCTCCTGAAGGACTTGCCGTCCCTCCTTGCCGGCCCGTAAGTCGGCAATTCGGGAGTCCGGCAGTTCGGGGAGTCTCCCTATGGTGGGGGGGGCCTCCGGAGCTCCCAGGGTCCTCGGGAGTCCGGAAAACCCTCCCCCAGCGTCGGTTCCGCCACCGGCCCCCGCCGGACCTCGACCCGCACGTTCGGGGCTCTACCCCAGGCGGGAGAAAACGACTCTTTTACCCCAGGGATGACGGGGAGGAGAGGCGTGGGAACTTAGCGCGGGCATCGGGGGTCGGAAAACGCCCTTCCAATTGTAGATGGGAGCCGTCGTCTGGCTAACTCGCAATACTCGGGCACGATGTCATAGCCGACGTAGTGCCGGTGCCTTCGTACGGCGGCGACGCAGGTCGTGCCCGAACCGCAGAATGGGTCGAGGACGACGTCTCCTCGGTAGGAATACAGGGCGATGACCCGTTCGGCCAAAGCGACGGGGAAAGGCGCCGGGTGCCCGACCCGCTTGGCCGACTCGGGCGGGACCTCCCAGACGGAGAGAGTCCCGGCCAGAAATTCCTCTTCCCCCAAGTCCGAGTGTCCTTCGTCGGGCCTCGAAAAACTCTCTTTCACGAACACGAGAAGGTACTCGTGCACGTCCCGGAGCCTCGGCGCCCGGGCCGACCGCCATGTTCCCCAAGCGCAACTCCCATTCATTCCCTTACTCTTACGCCAGATAATCTCCCCTGCGGGCAAGAAACCTACCGCCATATGAAGGGCATAAAAGTAAGCATGGAGGGGAACGTAAGGTTTACGACCCAGGTTGGCCACGTTGATGACATACCGGCCGCCGGGGACCAAGACCCGGTACACTTCTGCCGCCACACGGCCGATCAGGGCGAGATACTGGCGCAAATCCAAGTCTTGGTCGTATTCCTTGCCGTCATTGTAAGGCGGGGAGGTAAAGGCCAAAGCGACACTGGCGTCGGGGATTTCCCGCATATCCTCGGAAGTATGGCAGTAAATGCGGTCGGCCCACTCGGCGAGCGGGCGCCATGGCACGCGCGGCTGAGGCCGCAAGGCCGGCAAGTCGGCAGAGATCGACAGAGCGGGGAGGCGACGCGTGTAAAGGGCACGACGATAAAACCTGGACGCGTCGTGACTCTCCCGGCGGGAAGTTCCAAAGGAATAGGTGGCCGTCCTACGACGCCCCATGGTTTCCACCCCCGTTGAGCAAGTCTCGGTTTTCAAAGATTGCCCCACGGGTTCCTCCGCCACAACGCAATCGCCTACGCCCCAGAACCGCCGTCCGGTCAGTATCTCCACGGTGTTCCCCGGGGCTCCATCCCAGTAGCTCCAGGATCGGCCGGTCGATCCCCAGGGACGCGCTGTTTCTCTGCCGCGTGAGCTTCTTACGCACAGCTCGCCTCTGTCTGTACGTACGCGGCTTCCGTCAGGTCCCGGAGGCGGTCGGCGGCGGGGACGTCGGGGTGTCAGGCGGCGCCGCCGGTCTCTTCTCTGATCCCGGCGGCCTGACGTAGAAAAGCCGCAAAAGCCTCCAGGTCCCGCCGGACAGCTTCCAAGACTTCGGACGCTTGCTCAACATGGGGACGGAGTCGTTCCGCATCGATATCGAAAACATACATGGCCCGCACCTTATGCCGTAAGTCAAGGTATCCCTCCAGCCGTCGGACGGTCTCGGGAGACAGGACAGGCGGGCGACGGCTGGGCACGGTATGGCTTACCTGGGCGAGGAGTTCTCGATGCCAGCGTTCTCCGCTCGGATGATACTCGTCTACGTTTTCGGCGATGACCCGGAGAACCGCCTCGAGGCCGTTATAAAAGCTGGCCAGGGCCAGGGCGGCCGCCCCAAGGAAATACGGCCGGTACGACGGCTCCCGTCCGGCCAGCTCGAAAGCCTCCCGGGCCTGGCGAACGGAGAGTTCCAGCTTGGGGAGCTCCCCCTGAATCCGACCGAGGACGAGCCGGTAGGCTGGCTTCACAGTTCGATGCCTCCCTCGAGGGCTTGCGCGGGGAAGGACGCGGTGTCCCCACAGAAGACCTCCACCGGGATGCCGGCGCGCTCGCCCCAGCGTAATGCCTCCCCATAGGCCCGGAAGAAGAGTTCCGGCGGCACGCCGAAGACGACCAGGTCCACGTCTGACCACGCCGTGAAGTTGCCCTGAGCCAGCGACCCGACCAATACGACCCGCTTTGCCCCATACCGCTCCCGGAGCACACGGGCCAGCCGGCGGGCCAGCCGACGGGCCCGTCGACGGCGGAGTCGGAGTGCCCGTAGAGCCTCGGCTTCTGCACGGGCGATGTCTTGGCGGACGGCCTCCAGGAAGGTCCTTCGTTCGTCTTCGGTCATCGTTCTCCAGGTCTTCATCGGTCGGCGTCTCCCAGCGGGCCGAGGCGTCATGAATACCTGCGCCCCATGGGACGGAGGCCGGCATTTCTGTCGGCGTCCCGGGGCACTGGGACGGGGGCGTCCCGACGGGTCCGTCATCGGTCTCGTCATGCCGTCACGAAGCTTCAAACACCCTACTTTTCCGAACGGACGGTCCCAGGAACCGCATCCGGACTGACTTGGCGTCATCTTACGTCACGAATCCTTAGAGTGTCCAGCTACCGGGCCCGGCTGACCCTGGAATCCGGGGATCCCGGATAGGAGGCAGGCGGTGCCGGGCTCTAACCCCGAATCCCGGGAGGGTCGACGGCCTCGGCGACTTCCGTCAGGTCCCGGAGGCGGTCGGCGGCGGGGACGTCGGGGGCGTCCGTCGGGGGGTCCGCATGGACGCGCCAGCGGGCCTGGAGGCCCGCCCGACGGGCACCCCGGTAGTCGAGTTCCGGGTCGTCGCCGACGTGGAGGGCCTCGCCGGGGGCGACGCCGGCCCGGCGGCAGGCTTCGAGAAAGATGTCGGCCTCGGGCTTGGCGGACCCGACGGCCGACGAGTACACGACGACGTCCAGCCAAGGTCCCAGGCCGAGTCGGTCCAGGAGGACCGGCAGGCGGCCGTCGAAGTTGGACACGACGCCCGTGCGGAGGCCCTTCTGCCGAAGCGTCTTCAGGACCGTCCGGGCGTCGGGGTCGAGCCGCCAGACGGCCGGCGCGGCGAACGTCTCGTAGAGGGCGGCGAAGTAGGCTTCGAAGTCAAATTCGGTGTTGGGCGTCGGGTGTCCGGAACGGGATGCAGGATGCAAGAAGCCACCGGTCGCTCCTCCCGTGGGGACGCCGCAGGCCCGGAGAGTGTCGGCGACGACGGCCCGCCACCAGGCGAATTCGGCGGTCCGGCGGACGTCGCCGGGCAGGTCCCGGGGGAAGGCCAGGGGCGGACGGCGGGGAAAGACCTCGGCGAAGGCCCGTCCGACGGCCGTCGGGTCCAGGTCGAGGCCAAAGGTCCGGGCCGTAGTGGCGTACACGGTCCCGACGTCGGGGTCGACGAAGGCCAGGGTCCCGACGAAGTCGAAGAAGACGGCCCTCACCGCCATCGTTTCAGCTCTTCCTGGACCTCCCGCTCGATGGCCCGTCGGCGGGCGACTTCCCGCTTTTGGTGAAGCTTCCGGCCCCGGGCCAAGGCCAGTTCGACCTTGATGTAGGGACCCTTCAGGTAGACCCGCAGGGGGACGAGCGTCAGGCCCTTTTCCTGAACGCGGCCGGCCAGGCGGAGGATCTCCCGCTTGTGAAGGAGGAGTTTACGCTCTCGCGTGGGGTCCAGCGTCTCGTGGGTCGAGGCGGCCGCATAGGGCGAGATGTGGCAGTTGACGAGGTAGACCTCGCCGTCCTTGACGCGGGCGAAGCTGTCCCGCAGGTTGATCCGGCCTGCCCGGGCGGCCTTGACCTCGCTCCCGCGGAGGACGATGCCGGCCTCGTAGCGTTCCAGGACCTCGTAGTCGTGGAGGGCCTTCCGGTTGACGGCCAGGGTCTTTTCGGGCGGGGACGACTTCATGGCGTTGGCCCGCATAGCGTCTCCGGGAAGGGGTGGACTCGTAGGGGTAGGGTCTGGCGGAGCTGGTCCTGCCAGCGGGGAAACTCTCGGGCGACGGCCTCGTCGAGGAGGCCCTGGTAGACGGCGTTGTAAGCCTGCTCCCAGGGCGGCCGGGTCGCCGGGTCCGGGTAGAGTCGTTCGTACCGCTGGCGGACCTGTTCCGGCGGGATCAGCAGGGTGTTCCGGAAGATGCGGTCCCGGTAAGACCGGACCCCCAGGGTCATCTCCATCACGCGGCGGAGCAGGGCCGGGTCGAGGCGGGCGGCCCAGGGCTTCTGGCGGAGGAAGGCGGCCGTCGTCCGCTCGACCTCCTCGGCGGACGGCCGTTCAAATCCGTTTTTGTGGAGGTAGACGGCCGTCCGGGCGTCCCGCAGGAACTGAAGCCACAGGGGCCCGTCGCTTCGGTACTCTTGCAGGGCCGCCGCCTCGTCCCACCGCTCCGTCTGGACGCTGTACCAGTATACGTAGAATTTCCAGGTCCACACGTGGGTGTCCGCCGACAGGACGACCCAGTCGGCGCAGGAAGTCACCGTCGCGACGGCGAGCAGGAGCGACCGAAGGCTACCTACCCCCATGGGGCCTGGTCTCTTCGGATAGGTGTCCGGACCCCTCGGGTCAGGCCGTCCCGGGCCTGCGCCCTACCCGACGGGGGGTGCCCCGTAGCGGAGGCGGACCTCGGCGGCCCGGGGGTCCGAGGCGGGGATGAACTGGAGTTCTGGGACGGTCCGCAGGTACATGGCCTTGCCAAGAAACCCCCGGAGGCGACCCTGGACTTCCGTCAGGGCCGTCCGGGCCTCCCGGGCCATCCGCTCGTCGCCGAGGACGTCGAAGACGACATAGGCCGTCCGGGCGTCCGGCGTCAGGTAGACCTCCCGGACGGTGACCCACTGGAGGCGGGGGTCGCTGAACTCTTGGAGGAGGATTTGGGCGAGCTTCTGGTGGATCTCGCTGGCGATCTTGCGGAGCGTCCGCCGCTGGATCATGAAGCCGCCCTCGCTGGGGCATAGGGTTCGGGCACGGCGACCTCCTGGACCGTGTAGACCTCGATGAGGTCGCCCTCCTTGACGTCCTGGAAGTTCAGCAGGGTCAGGCCGCACTCGTAGCCCTGGGGGACCTCCCGGACGTCCTCCTTGAAGCGACGCAGGGTGTTGACCCGGCCGTCGTAGACGACGACCTGGTCCCGAATCAGGCGGGCCCGCTCGCCCCGGACGACCTTACCCTCCCGGACGAAGCAACCGGCGACGACGCCGACGTCCTTGATCCGGAAGGTCCGGCGGACCTCGGCGATGCCGAGGACCTGTTCGACTTTCTGGGGCTTCAGCATGCCGCGAACGGCGTTCTTGATGTCCTCGACGGCGTCGTAGATGACGTCGTAGTAGCGGATTTCGACGCCTTCCTGCTCGGCCTGCTCCCGGGCCTTTTTGTCGGGTCGGACGTTGAAGCCCAGGATGATGGCGTCGCTGGCGGCCGCCAGGAGGACGTCGCCGGTACTGATCCCGCCGACGCCGGCGTGGACGACGTTCAGGCGGACCTGCTCGACGCTGAGCTCCTCGAGGGCCTTCTGGAAGGCCTCGAGCGAGCCCTGGGTGTCGGCCTTGAGCAGGAGGTGGAGGGCCTGGACTTCCCGGCCGGCCTGGACCTGGGCGGCGATGTCTTCGAGTCGGGCCCGGCGGGCCAGGCGGAGCTGTTCCTTCATCCGGTCCCGGCGGAGTTGGGCGATACGGCGGGCCTTCGTCTCGTCCCGGAGGACCTGGAAGGTATCCCCGGCCTGGGGGAGGTCCTCAAAGCCCAAGACCTCGACGGGCGTCGAGGGCGGGGCCTCCGTCAGGCGCTGGCCCCGGTCGTTGAACATGGCCCGGACCCGGCCCCAGGTCGCCCCGGCGACGAACACGTCGCCGACCCGGAGCGTCCCGTTCTGGATCAGGACCGTCGCCACGGCGCCCCGCTTGGGGTCCAACTTGGACTCCAGGATGATGCCCCGGGCGGGCAGGTTCGGATTCGCCCGGAGGTCGGCCAGGTCGGCGACCAGGAGGACCATCTCCAGGAGTTCCCCGATGCCGGTCCCCTGCTTGGCCGAGATGGGGACGGCGATGGTCTGGCCGCCCCATTCCTCGACGGTGAGGCCGACTTGGGCGAGTTGGCGCTTGACTTTTTCGGGGTCGGCGTTCGGCTTGTCGACCTTGTTGATGGCGGCGACGATGGGACAGCCGGCGGCCCGGGCGTGGTCGATGGCCTCGACGGTCTGGGGCATGACGCCGTCGTCGGCGGCGACGACGAGGACGACGATGTCGGTCGCCTTGGCCCCGCGGGCCCGCATCTGGGTGAAGGCCTCATGGCCGGGCGTGTCGATGAAGGTGATCTTCCGGCCGTGGACCTCGACCTGGTAGGCCCCGATCTTTTGCGTGATACCGCCGGCCTCCTGGGCGGCGACGTTGGTCTTCCGGATCGTGTCGAGGAGCGTCGTCTTGCCGTGGTCGACGTGGCCCATGACGGTCACGACGGGCGGCCGGGAGACCCGGTCCTCGGGGCGGTCCTCGACGGCCTCCTCGAGGAGGAGTTCCTCCTCGACGGAGACGGGCCGGGCGATGTAACCGAACAGCTCGGCGACTTCGACGGCCAGGTCCGTCGGGACCGTTTGGGTCAGGGTCATCAGGTGGCCCTTTTGGAGGAGGGCCTTGATGAGGACCGGGGCCTTGACGTTCAGACGCTGGGCCAGGTCCTTGACGGTGATGCCCTCGGGGATCGTGATCTCTTGAATTTCGGTGACGACCCGGGGCAGGAAGTCCTCCCCCCGACGCTTGGGCAGGACGAGTTCCTTTTCCCGCTCCCGGATACGGGCCAGTTCCCGTTCCTCCTCTTCCTTCGTCCGGGGTCGCTTCCGTTCGACCTTCGGGGGCGGGGGCGGGACGTAGGGTCGGTGGAGGTCGGACGCGGGCGGACCGCCCGCCTGGGTCGAGGCCCGGTGCCATTCGCCCAGCCGGGCGCCGGACATCCGGGCCGGGGACGTCTGGGAAGGCCGGTCGCCCATCCGCACGTAGTCCCGACGCTCCTTGACCCGGCGGAGTTCCTCCCGGAAGGCCCGTTTGTGGGGCCGGGTCTCCCGGGCCATGTAACGTTCCTCGGGCGGGCGCTCGGGAATCCGCTCCGGTCCGGGGGGCGTCTCCGGGCGTGGGGCCTCCCGGTCCCGGCGAAGTTCCCGATGCTCCTCCCGCCGTTCTTCTCGCCGCTCCGGACGGCGCTCGGGGCGTTCCTCCCGCCGCGGGGGTCGGGGCGGACGCTCCGGCGGGGCCGGCCGGACCGGGGGTTCGGCCGTCGGCGGCGGG
>FWWL01003888.1_pt1 | contig 26302 bp, 29 predicted proteins | sample 2228331 | NCBI WGS metagenome assembly FWWL01 (sample SAMEA103939775, study PRJEB20133) | metagenome
CTACCCGGACAGGATAGCCCAGAGGATTCTGGGTCTGGGCGATATTCAGAGTCTTTTGGAAAAAGCCCAGCAAGCCATACCTGAGGATGAGGCGCAGGTGCTTGCCACGAGGCTCATGTCCGGTGAGTTTAACTTAGAAGACATGCTCAAGCAGATAAGGTTCATAAAAAGCATGGGACCTTTGGAGAAAATCCTCCAGATGATACCCGGGCTGGGCGCACAGCTCAAGAACGTGAAGATAGACGAGAAGAAGTTCAAGAAGACGGAAGCCATCATCCTCTCCATGACCAAGGAAGAGAGAAAAAACCCCAAGATAATAAACCTGAGCAGGAAACAGCGCATAGCCAAAGGCAGTGGGACCACCGTGTCCGATGTGAACAAGGTCCTTAAAGACTACGAAGAGATGAAGAAGTTGGCAAAGAGGATGAAAGGCATGCTGGGTATGGGAGGACTCCCCAAACTACCATTTAGATTCTAAGGCTTTCAAGGTTTGTCTGTATTCGGGCTTATCCTTTATCTGCAAAGCCTTTCTTATGTAAACCAAGCCTTCTTCCTTCCTTCCCTGTTTGTAGAGCACGTAAGCCAGGTTGTTGAGGATATCCGGGTTTTGAGGGCTGAGCTCAAGGGCTTTTCTGTAAGCTTCTTCAGCCCTTTCAAACTCCCACCTTTGGGCGTAAACGTTCCCGAGGTTAAAGTAAGCTTGCCAAAGCCTTCTGTTTTTCTTTACAGCCCTTTTATACTCCTCCTCCGCTAAGTCTAACCTGCCCTGTCTTTCATATATATAGCCCAGGTCCACGTGCTCCTCGGCGGTTAGCGGGTCTTTCAGAATAACCACCCTCGGGACCGCGCAGGAAAAGCTCACAGAAAGCACTATGAGTAAGGGCAGGAGCTTAACCTTAGTTAGCATCGTCTGACTTAGGTAAAGGTACGTTCATATATTCGTGTCCAAATATATAACCGTGTCCCAAATCCGCGCCCAGCTTTAGGGCATATTCTACCTTACTTATGCTGTCCAGTTTTTTAAAGCCCACCATACAACCGAACTGTTTGAAGTAAGCTATAGCCTTGCTTAGGTCCTTCTCGCGAGCGTTGGTGTAGAAGCTCTCGCTGAAAAACACATAGTCAAAGGCTCCTATAACCAATTCCTTAAGTTCATAATCGGCGGTGTAAAAATCGTCCAGGCATGCCTTCAAACCCTTTCTCTTTATGTCCTTCAAGTAATCCGCCATGTACTGCAAACCTATGGATAGGTGTAGGCATACCACTGCGTTGGGGTTTATCAGCGCAAGCTCGTTCAGGTCCATGCTCTCCGGAAGGGTAAAGAACAGCCTGTTGTTTATACGCTTGGATACATGCTCTATTACGGTGCGCTCCGCTTTTAGTCTAAGTTCTCTATCGGTGGCGTATCTGTAAGGCATCTCCGCGCTCTGCGATATTATGCGCGTTACCACCTTATACCCATGGAGCTTGTTATCTTTGAGTTCCACTATGCTCTCCAACACCCCCACAACTCTAATCATGCATTAAATTTTAACACTTATGAAAAGAAAAGGTGTAGTCCTTCTTAACATGGGCGGTCCGGACAGTCTGTCAGCCATACAGCCCTTCCTTTACAACCTATTTTCCGACCATGACATAATAAGGATACCCAGACCTATCCAAAAACCTTTAGCTTTTGTCATCTCCCACCTACGGGCTAAGAAGACGAGAAAGTATTACGAGATAATGGGCGGGAAGTCTCCGCAGAAGGAGCAAACGCTCAAACAGGCTCAAAAACTCTCACAGAAGCTCGGCAATAATTACAAAGTAGTTGTAGCTCTCCGATACTGGCATCCCATGACGGAAGAGGCGGTAAGGGAGCTCCTCAAAGAAGACTTGGAGGAGATAATCCTGCTTCCCATGTATCCCCAATACAGCAGGACCACCACCGGCTCGTCTTTTAACGAGTTTGACAGGGTGATAAGAAGGCACCTAAGGAATGGCAGGCACTTTAACCTCACAACCCTGAAGGGGCAGGAAAATCCTTACTTTTACCCCTTGAATCTTAGGATAAAGAAGATAAACTGCTACTACAACCATTCCCTTTACATAAGAGCCATGGTGGAGAACATAAGGGAAAACCTGCCAGAGCCCAAAGATTACTTCTTCCTCTTTACCGCCCACAGCCTACCCATAAGCATCATAAGGAAGGGAGACCCTTATCAGAGACAAACGGAAGAGACGGTCAGGCTCATAATGGAGCACTTCCCCGGTGTGAGGTATGCCCTGGGATATCAGAGCAAGGTGGGACCAACACGGTGGCTCGGACCCTTTACAGAAGAGCTCCTTCGGGAACTTATAAACTCAGGCGTTAAGAGGATTGCGCTGATACCCGTGTCCTTCACATGCGAACACTCGGAGACCCTCTATGAGCTTGACCACCTTTACGGAAACATGGCAAGGGAGTTGGGAGTTGAAAGTTATGTGCGCATACCTACCTTGCAAGACCATCCCACTTTTATAAAAGCTCTGGCACAGCTCGTAATGTCATGCACTTAGTAAAGCCCATCCTTGCCATAACCTTTAAGGATGAGGGGCTCCTTGGGGAGTTTTTGAGCTCTCTCAAGCTTCAGAGACTTAGCAGACCCAAAGCCTTTGCATCCATACAGAGATATTACTCAAGGGAGATGGGGGAAAACCTTAAAAAAATCTTTGTATCCTTGGAAGGGCTCATGGAGATTTTACAGCTTTGCCCTTTCAAGCTATGGGCTTTGAGGATGGAAGAGCTATATTCAGAGAATGGAAAGAGAGGGTTAAACATTGACCCGGGGTATGTGGACAAAGACCATCTGGTGCTTGCCTCTTCCAAGAAAAGGGGTGGTAGGCTCTTGCTGTGCGAAGGCGTGTATGCGGAGATAGAGTATCTGTATGTTTACGGGGGCTTTAGACCCCTTTACTGGACCTATACGGACTACAGGGATAAGGAAACCATCAGGTTCTTTGAGATGGTAAGGGAGGATTACCTAAAGGAATTAAAGACTACACAGCACGGGTATAAAGTTGGGCTGGACTTTCTCTTTGAGGATTAGACCCACAAGGTTAGTAAGGCTGGGGGAGTCGTCGGTAAAGTAGAGCTCCAAGCGTGCATCTCCCTCGTTTTCTACCATGGAGTCTAAGGCTTGGGCTACGCTCTGGGCTGAGTCTATCACCTTCACATCCTGCCCCATGTAGTCCTGTATGACATGCTTTATGAGGGGGTAATGGGTACATCCCAGAATGAGGGTGTCTATGGGTGCTTCTTTTAAGTCTCTTAGGTAAAATTCCACCACTGAACGCACGATGGAACCGTCGGTCAAGCCTTCTTCAATCACAGGCACGAAGAGGGGACACGCCTTGGCGTAGACTCTTACCTGATGCTCCTCCAGAGCCCTCTGATAGGCACCGCTCTGTATGGTTCCCTTTGTGCCTATGACTCCCACCGCCTTGCTTTTGGTGTTCTCAAGGGCTGACCTTACGCCCGGCTCCACCACACCCACCACGGGTATTTCTAAGCTCTCCTTTAAAACATCAAGGGCATAGGAGCTGGCGGTGTTGCATGCAACCACGAGTATATCTATACCCTGTTTTAGCAAAAAATCAGCACACTCTAAACTGTAGCGCTGAACGGTCTGCTTGGACTTGCTCCCGTAAGGAACACGCGCCGTATCCCCGAGGTAGACAAGGTCTACCCTATCAAACCTGTCCCTTATGGCTTTGAGGACGGTAAGTCCGCCCACGCCCGAGTCAAAAACGCCTATTTTCATGAAACCTTCATCCTTGAAATCTATTATAATAGCTTAAGAATATCCTAAAGGAGGTGAAAGGATGAGAAAGGTAGCTTTGGCTCTGGCTCTCATGGTAGGTGTGGCGGGTGTGTCCCTGGCGAGCGAACAGCTTGCCAAGCAAAAGGGCTGTATGGCATGCCACGACATGAAGGCTAAGAAGGTAGGACCTTCCTACGCCGATATTGCCAAGAAGTATGCGGGCAAGGCGGATGCGGTGAATTACTTGGCAGGAAAGATTAAGAAGGGCGGTGCAGGTGTATGGGGTTCTGTGCCCATGCCTCCTCAGAACGTGACCGACGCCGAAGCCAAGCAGTTGGCTCAGTGGGTTCTCTCCGTTAAGTAAGACCTTCGGGGGCTCTCAGCCCCCTTCTATGGGATTGCACCTGTTTATGTTGCCAAAACACTGAGGGCACAAATCAAAGAAGACCAAAAGCCCCAGTCCTCCGAGCATCATGTTCACCTGGGTTATAACCAAGTTCTCTTGACGCTCCGGAAGTATTTGGTACTCCTCAAGCCTTAGACCACACTTGGTCATACCCTCCTCCTCTCCCAGCCTGTGAAACTGAAAGACCAGACGCTTGGTCCTTCTACACTTCATCCACTTGGGCTTTAGGTCTAAGATGACAAACTCTATCTTAACATCCCCTACAAGCTGAGCCTTCTGCAACAGTCTTTCAAACTTTTCCTTCTCCGTCATTACCTTCCTCCTTCAGAATTTCTTCAAGTAATGCCTGAGCCATCTCTTCCTCGCTCACCCTCTTTATGGGTTTTCCCTCTTTGAAAAGCCATGCAAAACCCCTACTGCATGCAAGGCCTATGTCCGCCTCCCTCGCCTCACCTATGGCGTTTACCACACAGCCCATGATGGCAACCTTCAGGGGTTTTTTAACATCTTTTAGCTTTTCCTCCACGAGAGAGACCACCTTGGGAAGGTCCACCTCTATCCTACCGCAGGTGGGACAGGAGATTATCTCCACGCCCTTCCTTCTTAGTCCTAAGCTCTGGAGTATGGCATAGGCGGTCTGCACCTCCACCACAGGGTCGTCGGTTAGAGAAACCCTTACCGTGTCCCCTATGCCTTTGTAGAGGAGTATGCCTATGCCCACGGAGGACTTGACTATGCCTTTTAGTCCCATGCCCGCTTCCGTTATGCCTATGTGCAGAGGCACATCCGTGTGTTTGGCAAAGAGTTCGTTAGCCTTTATGTTTTCCAGCACATCCGAGCCCTTTATGGAGACCTTGTAGTTGTAAAAGCCCCACTTTTCAAACTTCTCACACCACCTTACCGCACTCTCAAAGAGGGCCTGGGCGCACGGGTATCCGTGCTTTTCCAAAAGGTCCTTTTCCAAAGAGCCAGAGTTCACACCTATCCGGATTGCCACCCCCTTCCTCTTTGCCTCTTCAACTATTTCCCTGACTATTTCCTCCTTTCCTATGTTTCCGGGGTTAATCCTTATGCCATGAACACCCTTTTCCATGGAGAGGAAGGCGTAAGAGGGTGCAAAGTGGATGTCCGCTATGATGGGGACGGGGGAGTTTTTTACGATGTCTTCCAAGGCTTCCACATCCTCTTGATGGGGGACCGCCACCCTTACTATCTCACAGCCTTCCTCATGCAAGGCTCTTATCTGTCTCAGTGTAGCCTCTACGTCGTGGGTTTTAGTTGAGGTCATGGACTGGACCACTATGGGCGCATTACCGCCCACACTAACCCATCCCACCTTTATCTGACGAGTTTTCCTCCTCTCTATCATGAGAGCTCCAGCATCCTCTCTATGGGCTTTCTTGCCCTTTCTATGATATCCTTCGGCAAGACCACTTCGTTTATCTCTTCTTTGAGCGTCTGGTATACCTTAGGCAGGGTTATGCCCTTCATGGTGCAGCAGTAGACGGTCCCGCAGTAGTTCATGGACTCTGGGAAGATGTATTCCTTGTTGGGGTTTTTCTTCATGAGAGTGTGCTTTAAGCCTACCTCGGTGATGACTATGACCCTCTGGGCGTCGCATGTGGTGGCGTAGTTTACTATCTGGGAAGTAGAACCTACAAAGTCCGCCAGCTCTATAACCTTGGGATGGCACTCGGGGTGTACCGCCACTTTGGCATCGGGGTAAAGCTCTTTGAGCCTTTGCACCTCTTTTGCTGTAAACTCAAAGTGGGGTGGACAAAAGCCCTGCCACAGGATAAACTCCTTGTCCGGCACGTGTTTTTTGACCCAGTTGCCCAGAGCTTGATCCGGCACGAAGATAATCTTCTTGACGGGAATCTTGGAAACTATCTTCACCGCATTGGCTGATGTTACGCATATGTCGGAGACTGCTTTGACCTCCGCGGTGGTGTTTACATAGGAGACCACCCATGCGTCTGGATGCTTTTCTTTCAGAGACAGAACATCCTGAGGTCTTACCATGTCCGCCATGGGACAGCCAGACTCGGGGTTTGGGTGGAGGACCTTTCTTGTAGGGTTTAGAATCTTTGCGGTCTCGCACATAAATCGCACACCGCAGAAGACTATGATGTCTGCATCCGTCTGGCTTGCCTTGCGTGAAAGCTCCAAAGAATCGCCCACGAAGTCCGCTATGTCCTGGACCTCGGGTCTTTGGTAGTAGTGAGCCAGTATGACTGCGTTCTTCTGCTCCGCCAGAACCTTTATCTCCCGCTGGAGCTCCTTTATCTCATCCTGTGTAAGACTTCTGTCTTCTCTTAGCTCAAAGGTAAGCATAGGTTTAAATCTTATGCTGGTTCTTGAGTATTTCAAGTAAAGCTTTACTAACCCCCCTTACACTCCACACCCTCTCTGTCTATGTATTCCTTCATTAGCCTTTGCGCTTCTTCCCCCGTCACCAGGTCTTTTAGGTCTTTTTCCAGATTGTCCGGCTTTATCCTGACTATCCAGCCCCTGCCGTAAGGGTCGTCGTTTATGAGGTCGGGTTGGTCAAAAAGCTCTTCGTTCCTCTCTATTACCGTGCCTTCGATGACCGCGGGCACGGGTCCCGTCCACTTACCGCTTTCCAGGCTTGAGTAGGGCTTGCCCTTGGGGACATGCTTTCCTACGGGCTTAATCCTGACGTTGACCATCCTGCCCGCCCTGGTCTGTCCCACATCTGTGGCACCCACCCTAACTGTGCCATCCGCCTCTATCCTATACCATACCTGGTTTTCTATGTCGTAGTATAGGTCCTCCGGTATATTACAGCCCTTGTACTTCATAGGAGTATTTTACACGAGCGTTCCAAGACGGATGTATGAGCATAAGCATAAAGTATGTCCGTATCCGCACAGAAGACGCCATGCCCCCTTACCACCACCAGCTTGGAGTTTTTCAGCTCCTGCGCCACCGCATGAGCCAACTCCTTACTCCCGGGAGGGTGTTCGGGAAGAACCTTGACCTCTCCAACAAGACCTACTCCCTCCGAGTCCATAGGTCTTATGAGCTCCGTGTTAAAAGATAGCTTTACTACACTTATGGGATGGGCGTGAACCACCGCTGACCAGCTACTCGCCTTGTAAACCTCCCTGTGAACTATGAGCTCCGAGGAAGCCCTGTGGTCCAGAGGACCATCCTTATAAAGGTCTACGAGTATAAAGTCTTGCTCTTGGAGACATCCCAAATGGACGCCTCTGCGTGTAATCAAGAGCTTGTCCCCCAGCCTTACCGAGAGGTTGCCCGCCCGCGCATCCACAAGCCCTTCCTGAAAGAGAAGCCTACCCGCCTGTATGAGCTTTTTTATCACATGCCTCAACGTATGACCTCCAAGAAAGAGGCGTATATGGTCTTTTCCGCTCCGTTGAACCTTACACGCGCCTTATCACCGAACACATCCAGCACCACACCTTCGCCGAAGAGTATATGCCTTACCCTGTCCCCGATGCGGATAATCTGCGCCTTTTTGAGCTCCGGCATGTAGCTGGTCCTTTGCACCTTAAAGGCGGAAAGGTCAAGCAAGCTTTTGGGTATCCAAGACAAGAACCTGCTGGGCTTTCTCTGTCCGCTTTTTGTGTAGCTCATAAAGAGCCTCTCCTTTGCCCTCGTGACTGCCACGTAGAAGAGCCTTAGCTCTTCCTCAAGGTTATCCTCCTCCAGAGCCTTCTCGTGGGGTAAGATACCGTCTTCCAGCCTTGGCAGGAACACCACGGAGAACTCAAGCCCCTTGCCGGCGTGCATCGTCATCACCCTTACCCCATCCCTATCCTCCCGGTCCTCCGAAGAGAGGAACACTTCGCTTAGCACATCCTCCAAAGAATAACCTTCCTGCTGTCTCTGTCGGAGGTATCTTAAAAGCTCTTTCACGTTCTGCACCCTTTCCTCGTAATCCTTTTCGTATTCGTCCGCCAAGTAATCCCAAAAGCCCACCTCCTCCAGAAACACCTCCAAGCTCTGCGGGTATTCGCCCTTACCCCTTATCAGGTTTTGGAGCTTCTGTAAAAAGTGGTAAAGCCCACGCGCCGGACCGCTTCTCAAAAGGTTGTTTTTTATGGCGTAGATGCTTGCGGTCAGCAGGTCCTCTGAGCCTAAGGACTTTATAACTTTGAGGGATTCACTACCCACCCCCGCCCTTGCACACTTGATGGCTCTCTCAAAGGCAAACTCATCCCTCGGGTTTACCACGAGCCTTAGAAAGGAGAGAACATCCTTGACCTCAGCCCTGTCAAAGAACCTCACCTGACCCACGAGCACATAAGGTATACGGGCGTGGTTAAAAGCCCTCTCTATGGCGTTGGTTATGTATCCCACCCTGACCAGCAGAGCCATATCCCTGAGGGCATACTGCGAAGAGAGTTCCCTCACCTTGCTCGCTATCCACTGAGCTTCCCTTTCTTCGTCCTCAAACCTCATCACCACCGGCTTTTCTCCCTCTTCCCTGCTTGTCCTCAGGACAGGGACGAGCTCCTTCCAAGGAGCTTTGGAGTTTTCAAGGATGGCGTTGGCGAGGGAGATGATAGCCTTTGAGGACCTGTAGTTCTCCTCAAGCCTTATGATGTCGGGGTTGAAGTCTTCTCTGAACCTCAGGATGTTGTCCGGCTTGGCGTGTCTCCACTCGTATATGCACTGGTTGGGGTCTCCCACTACGCAGATGTTCTGCCCCGCCAGGGCTTTCAAAATCTCGTATTGGACCGTGTTGGTGTCCTGAAACTCGTCCACCAGTATGAAATCAAAGCGCTCCCTCCATATGGGCTTTGTCCTGAATATCTCCAAGGCGTGGGTGAGCATACCGCTGAAGTCTACATAACTCCCCTCTCTCAGGGCAGATGTGTATTCTTGCAGGAGCTCCTCAAAGAGCTCGTGGGTGGGAAGGTTTAGCCCCTCTTGCCTTGAGGACATGTAAGCCTTGAACTTATCCAACAGCTCCAGGCTGAGCCCTCTGGACCTGAAAAGATTTTTCAGAGCCCTGTTTTTGTCCTCCTCATCAAGCACGGTAGGACACGCCCTGTATCCCACGAGCCTGTAATCTTGCCTGAGGACGCCAAGGCAAAAGGAGTGAAAGGTGCCGGCGTGTGGAAGCTCCTTGCCCACGAGCCTTTTCACCCTCTGGCTCATCTCTCTTCCTGCCTTGTTGGTAAAGGTCAAAAGGAGTATCCTGTCTGGGCTTATACGGTGATGTCCTATCAGGTGGGCTACTTTGTGTGTTAAAGTATTGGTCTTGCCCGAACCCGCTCCTGCCACTATGAGGAGTGGTTTACCGAAATGTTCTACCGCTTTTCTCTGCGAGGGGTTGAGCATGCATATAATTTTATATTGTTAGGAGGGGTGGCCGAGTGGACGAAGGCGGGTGATTTGAAATCACCAGTGGGTTAACAGCCCACCGGGGGTTCGAATCCCTCCCCCTCCGCCATAGCCATGAGCAAAAACAAGGAGATAGCCCAGATATTTGAGAAGATGGCGGATATACTGGAATTTCTGGGGGACAATCCCTACCGCATATCCGCTTACAGGAGGTCCGCAGAAATCCTTGCCAACCTGAACGTGGATGTCTCCGAGCTCCTGAGGACGGGCAAGATACACCACATACCAGGCATAGGCGAGAGCACCGTTGAAAAGATAGAAGAGTATCTGAGGACGGGAACCATAAGAAAGTATGAGGAGTTAAAAAGGCAAGTCCCGGAAGACCTACTGGAGCTTTTGGATGTGCCCGGTATAGGTCCCAAGACGCTCAGGTTGGCTTACGAGAGGCTAAAGGTGAGGAGCAAGGAGGACTTTATGAGGGCTTTAAGGAGCGGTATGCTCGCCACACTGCCGGGCTTTGGCGAGAAAAAAATGCAGAACATCATCAGGGGTCTGGAAATCTGGGAGAGGTCTAAGCAGAGGATGAGCCTGATAGAAGCCTTCACCATAGGGGAGGAGCTTTTAGAACATATGGAAAAATCGGAGGGGATAATGCGGATAGAACTCGCCGGTAGCCTAAGGAGAAGGAAGGAGACGGTGGGAGATATAGACATCCTGGTGAGCGCCAAAAGGGAAGACTGGGAGAGGATACACGAGCATTTTGTGAGCTATGGCGAGGTTTCACAGATCCTGCTCAAGGGAGAAACCAAGTCCAGCCTAATCCTTAAGAACTCAAGGCAGGTGGACCTGCGGACCGTAGAACCCCATCAGTGGGGCAGTGCCCTCCAGTACTTTACAGGCTCAAAGGAACACAATGTGAGGATAAGGGACATAGCTAAGGAAAAGGGTTTGAAGATAAGCGAATACGGAGTGTTTAGGGCGGATACGGACGAGTGGATGGGTGGCAGGACGGAGGAAGAGGTTTATTCCCTAATAGGTATGCAGACACCACCTCCCGAGATAAGGGAGAACGCGGGCGAGGTGGAGCTGGCATTGCGCGGAGAGCTTCCCAAGCTCGTTGAGTATGAGGACATAAAGGGAGATTTTCACATGCATACCGATTGGAGCGACGGGGTAGGGAGTCTGGAGGAGATGGTTAGGACCGCCTATGAGATGGGTCTGAAATACATAGTCATAGGAGACCACTCTCAATCCGCGAGGGTTGCCAAAGGTCTGGACCCCCAACGCTACAGACAACAGTGGAAGCTCATACACGAGCTCAACCAAGAATACAACAAGCTGGGCTTTCACATACTCAGGGGCTGTGAGGTGGACATCCTTCCCGACGGCTCTCTGGACCTTCCCAACGAACTGCTTGAAGAGTTTGACTTTGTGGTGGCGTCCATACACACGCGCCTTAACCAGGACAACACCTACAGAATACTCAAAGCCATGGAAAACCCCTATGTGAACCTCATAGGTCATCCCACGGGCAAGGCTTACGGAACAAGGGAGGGCTATCCGCTGGACTTTAAGAGGATTATGAGGATGGCAAAGGAGACCAACACCGCATTGGAGCTCAACACCTTCAGGGCGGACATCTCGCCGGAAAATGTCAGGCTCTGTATGGAGGAGGGGGTGATGGTAGCCATAGTCAGCGATGCTCACTCTCCCCTTCACCTTAAGTATCTGCGTCTGGGTGCTGGTCTGGCGAGGCGTGGCTGGGCTGTGGGTGAGTATGTGTTCAACACGAGGGACGTAAAGGGCGTAAAGGAGTTTGTCAGGAAGAAGAGAAGTCTCATGGGGGTAGGATAGATGTTTTGCAGGATAAGGAGCGGTGGTGTTTTGGGGATTGAGGGTTTTTTGGTGGATGTGGAGGTGGACATATCGGCGGGTCTTCCCCAGTTTAATGTGGTAGGTCTGCCCGACAAGGCAATCACCGAAGCCAAAGAGAGGGTGCGCTCCAGCCTCAAAAACCTGGGCATAAACCTTCCTTCCAAGCGCATCACGGTGAACCTCTCCCCATCCCATGTGAAAAAGCAAGGGACCCTTTACGACCTTCCCATAGCCCTGGGCATTCTTGAGCTCTTGGGCGTTGTTAATGTGCCGGAGGACGCGGTCATACTGGGTGAGCTCTCTCTGGACGGTAGGATAAACCCGGTAAAGGGTGTTCTACCCATAGTGTCCTCCCTAATATCTCAGGGCTTTAGGAGCTTTTTTGTTGCTAAGGACAACGAGCTGGAGGGGAGCATAGTGGAGGGTGCGCAGGTCTGCGGCTTTGAGTCCCTGCAAGAGGTAATAGGCTTTCTCAGGGGCGAGATAAGGAAAGAGCCGGCGAGGACGGATGCGAAGGAGCTCCTGAGCAAAGCTACGGACTTTGGGATGGACCTCTCGGATGTCTACGGGCAGACCTTAGCCAAGAGGGCTTTGGAGATAGCGAGCGCAGGCTTTCACAACCTATTGCTGGTGGGTCCTCCCGGAAGCGGTAAGAGCATGCTCGCCAAACGCATAATCACCATACTCCCTCCCTTGGAGTTTGAGGAAGCTCTGGAGATTACCAAGATATACAGCGTGGCGGGCATGCTCAAAGAACCCATGATAACACGAAGGACCTTCAGGAGCGTCCATCACACCGCGTCCGATGTAGCCTTGGTGGGCGGTGGTAGCGTTCCCATGCCCGGCGAGGTAAGCCTGGCTCACAGGGGCGTGCTCTTTCTGGATGAGATGGTAGAGTTCAGCAGGAAAGCCTTAGAATCTTTGCGACAGCCCATGGAGGACGGTAAGGTAAGCATCACCCGTGTGGGGGGTAGGATAACCTTTCCGGCGGAGTTCCTCCTCATAGGTGCTACCAACCCATGCGCCTGCGGAAACTACGGCAACCCTTACAAACCGTGTGTATGCACGCCCAACCAACTGAAAGCTTTCCAGTCTAAGCTTTCCGGACCCATCGTGGACAGGATAGACCTCAAGGTGTGGGTGGAGCCGGTGGACAAGGAGGACCTTCTAAGCATGCAAAGGGGGGAAAGCTCCGCTCAGGTAAGGGAGAGGGTGATAAAGGCTGTCCGAATCCAGAGGGAGCGCTTCAAGAGTAAGTTTAAGTTCAACGCTCACGTGACGGAAAAGGAGATAGAAAGATACTGCATCATGGAAAAGGAGGCCAAAGACCTTTTGAGGATGGCTATGGACAGGTTTCACCTCACGGGTAGGGGGTATGCGAGGCTTTTAAAGGTCTCACGCACCATAGCGGACCTGTCCGGAGAAGAAAAAATTCTGGCTCAGCACATAGCGGAAGCCCTCCAGTTCAGGATAGACGAGAAGATGCCCTTGGCTTGAGGTGTGTGTGGTAGAATTTTCACTATGAGAAAGGGTTTTACGCTCATAGAGGTTCTTGTGGTCATAGTCATACTGGGTCTCCTTGCCGCGCTCATAGTTCCCCGCATAACCTCCAGGGTAGACGAGGCAAGGGTTGAGACCACCAAGATGCAGATGAAAGCCATAAGGGACGCGCTGGAACAGTATAAGCTGGACAACGGCTTTTACCCTACCACGGAGCAGGGTATAAAGGCTCTTGTGGAAAAACCTACCACTCCTCCTGTGCCTCCCCGCTGGCGTCAGTATTTGGATAAACTTCCCAAGGACGCATGGGGACACGACTTTGGCTCCCGGTGAGGGAAGACCCTTTGAACTGCGCTCGGTGGGTCCTGACGGAAAGGAGGGAACGGAGGACGACACAAGCGTCTGGGACCAATGAGGGGCTTTACGCTGATAGAGGTGCTAATAGCCTTGACCCTTCTGGGTATAACCTTCAGCACGCTTTTTTATCTTCTTGGCAAGGAAAGGGGGGAGTTTAGCTATTACAGGGAGCTTTACATGGATGTGTCCGAGCTTACCAACAGGGTGGAGACGCAGGACCTACGGGGTTTGCAGGTCCGTGAGAGAAGGCTTGAGGAGTATGGCATCCTTGAGAAGATATACATATATGGCAAGGCGGAGCTTCGCCTTTACTCTCGTTGAGGTTCTTGTAGTCCTCACCCTTCTGGGGCTTGCCTTCGGTCTCATCTCCTTTAGCTTTTACTCTTACATACGCAACGCCCTGTCTTTGCAAGAATCCGCAGAAAGGCTCAGGTCCATGGCTTTGCTCAAGATGGATATCAAAAGAAAAATCCTATCCTCCAAGGAAATAGCAGTAAAGGATAACATGGTCTTTATGATTACCAACGCGGGAAGCTACCACGCGGGAACGGTAAAGTGCGGGTATGTCTACAAGGACGGCGAGCTCTACTACTACGAATTCCCTTATCCCTACGGAGACATCTTTTACTACGAAGAGGACAAGCTGATAAAGGTTGCCAAGCTATCACGCTTTGAGGTATGGGTGGAGGGCAAGAAAGAATACAGGGGAAGACCCCCCAAATGGCTCAGGATACTGATGGATGAAGAGAAGATGGAGATAAACCCGGTGTTTTAAATTAAACAAAAAGCCCAGGCGCGTGCCGGAGCTCCTGACATCAAAGACAAGTCAACCGCTTACGGGCTGTATTTCCTGATAAAGGCATCCCGAGTATACATTACCAGAGCTATCTAATCTCATCATCGCTCGTTCCAAACTGGCGAGTTCAAAGCTTCATTCCAGGTTGTGGATTGCCCTCGCGACTTGCCAAAAGCCCCGCGCCCTCATAAGGCAAAGAATAATATAACACGCACAAGACATTCCTTAAAAAGCTCGTGTAAACCCTGCCGGACAAACCCCCTTGAAAATTTTAACACACCGACGAGATTATACATAAGGCGAGGTAAGACCATGGATAGGGATGTTTACATACTGGAGGACATGCTCTTTAGGAGCTTGGCGAGGGAGGTAGAGGAGCTCTACAGAGAGGTAAGCTCCATGTATAAAAACGACATGGAGATAAGCAACATAGCAAACAGCATAAAGGGTGTGTGCGACTACATCCTGACCATATACAGGGAGATACCCAACCCGGAGAAGAAGTTGGATGAGAGCCTCTACTCCACCCTTTACTCCGTTCTGAAGGACCTGAGCATAACCCTTTATGACCTTAGCATAGCGGAGGGCGAACAGCTCTACTATGTGATATCCTCCGCATACCAAAAGCTAAACGGTGCCAACAACCTTTTGGAGAGGTTAGTTTAGAACAGGCTCTTTTGAACCTGCCTCTTGTATATCTCTTCTAAATCTTTTAGCAAGCTCTTAAACTCCAACCTTTGGAGCTCCTCTTTTAGCCTGTCCAGTTGAGGGTTTTTCATCCTTAAGCTTTCTTCATCTACGTTTAGCTCCGCTGGATGTAGTTTTACAAGGTAGTAAGAGAGCTCAAGAACATCCCTTTGGGCTTGAGGGAAAGCACTATTGAAATCCTCCCATCTTTCCAAGATGCCTTTGACACTACCGTATGCATGCAGGATTTTTACCGCAGTCTTGGGACCCATTCCCTTGACACCTTCTATGTTGTCTACCTTGTCTCCCACCAGAGCCAGATAGTCCGGTATGAGGGCAGGCTCCACACCAAACTTCTCCTTTACCTTTTCCTCGTCAAAAACCTCCCCGCTCATAGGGTTTATCACCACCACCTTCTTATCTCTTACCAACTGGAGCATGTCCTTGTCCGGTGTGTAGACCTTTACGTTAAAGCCCATCTCCAAAGCCTTGAGCGTCAGACCGCCTATCAGGTCATCCGCCTCGTAGCCTTCCTTCTCCATAACATTTATACCCATCAAGGGTAAAAGCTCCTTTATCCTGGGTATCTGGATTTTGAGAGGGTCGGGCATCTTGGGTCTGTTAGCCTTATACTCGGTATAAGCCCTTTCCCTCTGGGTGGGCGCAGGGTGGTCAAAGGCTACAACAAAATACTGGGGTTTTTCCGTCTTGATAAGGGCAAAGAGGGCTCTCAAAAAGCCGTAGATGGCTCCGGTGGGAAAGCCGTCTTTTGTGGTAAGGGGAGGGAGGGCAAAAAAGCTCCTGTAAACAAAAGCGGAGCCGTCCCAGAGGTAGAGGGTTTTCATGGCATGTAAATCTTTTCTTCCAGAGTGGTCTTTATGGCGTTTAACAGGCTCTCCGTAGCCTTTTTAACGTCTTCAAAGCCCAGTATGGCGGAGACCACCGCTATGCCCTTGGCTCCGGCTTGTAAGACCTCCTTCACCCTGTAATGAGTTATACCACCTATGGCTACTATGGGTTTACTTGTTAGCTTTACCGCATGTCTTAGACCTTCCAAGCCCACCAGCTTGTAGTTTTCCTTGGTGGTAGTCTCGTAGATGGAGCCAAAGCCTATGTAGTCTATGGGCAGGTGTTCCACTTCTCTTATCTGGTCCACGCTGTTTATGGAATAGCCTATATACATGCTATCGCCTACGAGCTTTCTAACCACATCCGGAGGGAGGTCCGACTGTCCCACATGCACCCCATCCGCACCTACCGCTAAGGCTAAGTCCACCCTGTCATTTACCACAAGGTCAACGTTGTAGCGTCTGGTGAGGTCTCTGAGCACCAATAGCTCCTCATACATCTGCCTTGCGCTTTTGTTCTTAAACCTGTATTGCAAGGCTGTTATACCACCTTGCATGGCTTGTTCTACCGTGCTTATAAGGTCCCTGTCTTTGAAGTATTTGTCGTCCAACACAAGATACAGCGTTAGGTTCATCTTCTTCATGCATTTAATTATAATTTCTTAGATGGCTTTATACATAACCCTGTTTCGCATCCTCCTTACCTTTCCCACCGCTTACCTGCTGTATCACGACCAAAGGACAACTGCCTTTATACTTATGCTCGTAGGCATCCTTTCCGACTGGCTTGACGGCAACGTTGCAAGGAAGAATAAAGAAGAAAGCAAAGTGGGAGCTCTCCTTGACCCTCTTGCGGACAAGATTTTTGTTTTAAGCCTTTTTGCGGTCCTTCTCTACAAAAACGAGGTTTCCCTTCCTGCTTACATCCTCTTGCTCCTTAGGGAGCTCCTCATATCCTTTCTGAGGAGCTTGGCGGTTGAAAAGGGCTATACTATGAAGGCATCTTACTTGGGAAAGGCAAAAGCCTTTTTTGAATTTCTTGCCCTTCTCATGATTACTCTGCAGGTGTCTTTCGGACACACAATCCTCTGGCTTGCGGTCCTTTTTGCCTATGCCTCCGCCTACGACTACGTCATAAAGTATCTTTCAAGATAGCCTTCCTTTGAGCTCTTCAAGCTTGAAGAGCTTTTCCCACGGGAGCTCTTCCTTGCCAAAGTGTCCATAGCATGCGGTGGATTTGTATATGGGCTTTCTTAGGTCCAAAAAGTCTATGAGTTTCTTGGGGTTTGTGGGGAATAGGTCAAGGAGAGCCTGTTTTATCTTCTCCTTCTCTACCCTTTCTGTTCCGTAGGTTTCTATGTCAAAGGCTATAACTTCGCTCATACCGAAGGCGTAAGCCATCTGCACCATACACCTTTGGGCAAATCCACCCGCCACCACGTGCTTTGCCATACACCTTGCCAAGTAGGATGCGGACCTGTCCGTTTTGGAAGGGTCTTTGCCGGAGAAGGCACTTCCTCCGGAGTAAGCCACATCTCCGTAAGCATCGGACACTATCTTCCTACCCGTCTGCCCCGCATCCACAACGGGACCACCGGATACAAACCTTCCAGATGGGTTTACCAGTATGCGGGTTTCCTTTGAGAGGTATTCCTTCTCTACAACCCTCCTTATAGACTCCTCTATCACAAAGTCTTTTAGCTTATCTGGGCTAACGTCCGGGTCGTGCTGAACGTAGACTATGATGTCTTTGTGGTAAAGGGGTTTTCCGTCCTCGTAGACGGTGGTAATAAGGACCTTGCCGTCCGGTCTTAAAAAGGGGGCCTTACCCGATTTTCTGAGCTCTGCGAGGTTTTTGGATATCCTGTGGGCTGTGCTTATGGGAAGGGGCATGAGGTTTTCCGTCTCGGAGCATGCATAACCCACCACCGTGGCGGTGTCTCCCGCACCTTCGGAGGATATACCCAAGACTATCTCCGCACCCTGCTCCTCTATGGTGGTTATTACCGCGGATGTGTCCGCATCAAAGCCATATTCGGGTCTGTTGTATCCCACCTCCTTTATGGTTTTTCTGACGGTGCCAGGTATGTCCACATAGCCCTCCGTATAAACGTGTCCCGCAACGAAGGTAAGACCGGAGATGATAAGCACTTCCAAGGACACCCTGCTGTAAGGGTCCTTCTTTATGAACTCATCAAGCAAAGCATCCGCCACAAGGTCTGCAAGCTTGTCCGGATGCCCCTCCATCGGTGATTCCGCCATCTTTATGCATCTGCTCATGTTTTAAATTATAATCTCTTGTGTCTCATGAGAGGAAAAAGCAAGTGGTTGACGGAACTGATAATCGTAGTAGTGGTTGTGCTCCTCATAAGAGCCTTCCTCGTGCAAGCTTACAACATACCCTCGGGTTCTATGAAACCCACCCTTTTGGTGGGAGACTTCATACTGGTGAATAAGCTCGTATACAGGTTTTCAGATGTCCAAAGGGGTGACATAGTGGTTTTTAAGTGGCCCGTTGACCCGAGGATAGACTTCATAAAGAGGGTCATAGGCATGCCGGGGGATGTGGTAGAGGTAAGGGATTACAGGATCTACATAAACGGCAAGGAGCTCCCCTTGAGGTTTTTGGGTAAAGAGAAGGAAGACGGTTTTACTAAGCTTATCTTTGAAGAAGAGCTCCCCAACGGTGTGAAGCATCGCATAGCCCTATACAGCGACCCCATAATCCCCAGAAGGGATGTCCCTCCTACCGTGATTCCCGAGGGTCATTACTTTGTTTTGGGTGATAACAGGGACAACAGCGAAGACAGCAGGTATTGGGGCTTTCTACCGAGAGAAAACATAGTGGGTAAAGCCTTTGTCATATACTACTCGGGCGACATACCCCCCCTTGAAAGCACCGACGTGAACATATTCACCGGCATAAGACAGCTCCTTCTGGCACTCCTAAACCCGCGCTTTGAGAGGATAGGAAAGCCTCTGATATGGTAAGCTGTTAAACCTTAGGTCATCCTCTCCTTCAAGCTAAGGTAAAACTGACGACCGTCTTCGTAGCCTAAATCCAACGCCCTTTTGTAATATCCCAGAGCTTTTTTATAGTTCCTTTCCACGCCAACACCGTTTTCGTAGATAAGTCCGAGCCAGAGACAGCTCGCGGGTTCTCCCATTTCGCAAGCTTTGACATGATATTCCAAGGCTTTTTTGGTGTCCGCCTCTGTTCCTATGCCTTCCTCATACATGGAAGCTACCCAAAAACAAGCCCTTGCGTTTCCCAAGTGACAGGCAGTTTTGAACAGCTCCAAAGCTCTTTCATAATCTTCGTTGATATAAAACTCAAGTCCTTCTTCAAAGTAATCCATGGTTCACTCCTTATAAATCAAGCACACCTTTCCCTTTTCCGATGAGGTTTCCCTCTGAACAGGTATACACTTGACGGTAAGGAGGAAAAATACATCCCTATCTACAGAGCTCAGAGTCTCAAAGTTTGCCTGCCCCTTGCTTACGACCACATCCACCGAGTAGAAAAGTTTTAAAAACTCTTCGGAGCATTCCTCCAAGTGTGTCCCCACCTTTGAGCTACCCGCTTGCACCACCTTACACACCTTGTCCATACCCACCTCCAAAGCATCCTCCATAAGCACATCGTTAAGAATGGGACCGCTCTTTACAGCATAAAACACTTCCCTATCCATGTCATTTAAAACCTCAGCCAAAAGCCTGTCAAAGACTATCTCACCCGCATTATCGCCTATCAGAAGAACACTCTCAGCTTTACCTATTCTCTCCGTGAACTTTTCTATCTCAAACTTACCCCTTTCCATACTCAGGAGCTCTTCCGAAAGCTTGTTTATGTCTATGTTATCCCTTATGGCAAAGTCCATGGCATTACCCGCACCGCTTAGAAAGACTGCCCTTTCCAAATCAACATCACCCAAGCTCTTAACAACCTCCATCGCCACACTGTTGGAAAGGCGCTTTATCTCGTAGAATGGGTCCTCACAGCCTGTGTATCTCTTCACGAGCTCCTGAACAAAGTAGGCGTAGTATGCCGGGGACTTGTCTATCCTGTCAAACTGAGAAAGATACTTAACTATGGCTAAGGCTATCTCCTTTTCCTTTTCTGGCTCAAGCCTTAGCTTCCTGACCGCATTAAGACCTTGATTTACAAGGCAAGGGATGCACTCCGCATGCGCTATCATAGCAAAGATTTTAACGTCCGGATGTTCTTTACGTCCCAATCATCCACCTTGGGGGTTTCCAAATAGTAGGGAAGATTGCCAAAATAATCATCCTTTAGAAAGAGCTCAAAGGCTTTGAGTCCTATGTGTCCTAAACCTATATGCTCGTGCCTGTCTTTTTTTGAACCGAGAGGAGTCTTTGAGTCATTAGAATGGATAGCCCTTATCCTCTCAAGACTCAACACCCTGTCTACATGGCTCTTAAAATCCTCAAAGGTTCTTTCCGTCCTTATGTCATAACCGTAGGCAAAGGCATGGCATGTATCCAAACACACACCCACCTTTAACCCATCAAAGGCGGAAAGCAAGAGCCAGAGCTCCTGAAAGCTTTTCCCCAAGTCTCCCCTTTCGCCGGCGGTGTTTTCAAACAAAAGGGTGGTAAACTTCGGCTCGTATTGGGAAAAGACCTCCTCCAGACTTTTTATGACCCTCTTTAAAGCCTCCTCATCGCTTATGCCCTTTGCAATCCCCGGATGGAAGTTATAAAAGTCTATCTTCAGCTCATCGCATGTTTTTAGCTCCTCCAAAAAGACTTCCATAGACTTTTTTCTTAAGCTTTCATCCGCGCTTGCCAAGTTGAGAAGGTAAGGGGCATGGACCATGAGGGGGAAAGCTAATTTCTCTCTTAGCCTTTTAAACTCTTGCTTTTCTTCCTCGCTTATACCTTTCCATGCCCAAGCTCTCGGACTTCTCAGAAAAAACTGGAAACACTGCGCGCCTACAAGCTCTGCCCTTTCAAAGGTTTTGATTATGCCTCCCGCGGAGGATACGTGTATGCCTATATGAGCCATCAAACGCTTGCGGGAACGCTTTGGCTTACAACTTCCCTTATCGCCTGCAGGACCTTTTCTATTGCAGACTCTTCAGAGTTAGCCTTTATCTTCGCACCGGATGCGTACTTGTGTCCTCCGCCACCCAAGAGGTTTGCCATTTTGGAAACGTCCGCCCATTCTTTGGAGCGCAAGGAAACCTTCCAAACGTCTTCCTCGGGTCTTTCTATGATGGCAAAGGCTATCTCAACACCTTCTATGGACCTCGGATAGTTGACGAGTCCCTCGCTGTCTTCGTACTTTGTCCCGGTTTCCTTAAAGAAGGAGTCCTTTATGACTATACCCGCCACAAGCCCATCCTCGTAAAGTCTTAGAGTGTCAAGAACCTTGGAGATAAGCTTCATCTTACCCAAGGATTCCCTTTCTGAGAACATCACGTATGTCTTGTGTGGGTCCGCTCCCTTTTGGACGAGCTCCATGGCTATGCGGAAGGTTTCGGCGTCCGTGTTGGAATACTTGAAAAAGCCCGTGTCGGTGGCAAGCCCTGCATAGAGGTTTTGAGCTATGTCCTTATCTATGGCGCTTTCGTCCCACTCCTTCAAAAGCCTGTAGATTATGGCAGTAGTGGATGGTGCGTCCGGGTCTATGTAATCGTGCTCGCCATAGAACTCTCCTCCTATATGATGGTCTATCCTTATTTTCTTTACAGCCCTTACTTCCGCACCCGCCCTGTAAAAACCGCTTGCATCCACTATTATTCCCACATCAAAGACCTCATCGGTAGGAAGTTTTATAACCTCTTCGCATCCGGGTAGAAAATCCAAGAAGTGAGGCACGTTATCTTTACAACCAACCTTTACGTTTTTTCCCTTCTTCTTGAGAAACAAGTAAAGCGCCAAGGCGCTTCCTAAGGTGTCAGCATCCGGGTTTTCGTGGGAAAAGACCAGTATGCTACCCTTTTCCTTTTTAAGAAAATCTACGATGGGTATGCTTTCCACCTTCATATCCAACACCTCCACAAACCTATAAGTGTATTTCCATCTTTTTCAGAGCGGTATGACATCTGACACATACCTCACCCACCATCTCCTCCTCCTTGTAGTACATCCAACACCTCGGACACTTTACACCCTCCACGCTGCTCACACCCACAAAAACTCCTTTTACGCTCTCACCTTCCAATTTGTATTTTCCGCCCTCTCCGAGCTCTACCCTGCTTACGGTAAAGAAATACTTTAGGTAGTCTTGGTACTTCTCAGCCACCTTTAGGTCATTCCCCCAAAGGAACACATGGGCTTCGTAAGGGTGGTTTATTTCTCTGTTCTTCCTTGCAGTCTCTATGGCTTTCATCACGTCTTCTCTAAGCTTTAAGAGGTGTTCGTAATCCACAAGTAGCTCTCTGTCTATCCACTCTTCCTTTGGCTCTCTCATGGTGTAAAGGAAGACGCTTTTGGGCAAGGAGGGGTCTATCTCCCTTGCAAACTCCCAGACCTCTTCCGCGGTAAAGCTCAAAAAAGGTGCTATGGCGGTGGTAAGGCTCAAAAGCAGTTCCCACAGGACTGTCTGGGCGGACCTTCTCTCGTAAGAGTTGGGTGCATAGGTGTAGAGCCTATCCTTTAGCACGTCAAGGTAGACGGAGGAGAGCTCCACAGAGCAAAGGTTTCTCACCTCTTGGTATACCCTGTGGAAGGCATAGTTTTGGTAGTGTTTGTGAACCCTTTCCAAAAAGCCCTGCAGGTAAGATAGCATCCACCTGTCAAAGTGGTGGAGCTCTTCAAAGCTTATCCTCTCTCGGGGGTTAAAGTCGTAAAGGTTTGCAAGCAGGAACCTTAAGGTGTTTCTGATTTTTTTGTAGTCTTCCGCTATCCTTTGGAGGATGTTTTTACCCAGCTTTACATCCTCGGTGTAATCCTCGGAGACCACCCAGAGCCTTAGTATGTCCGCACCGTAGACCTTTATAACCTCCTGTGGTGAGACCACGTTCCCCAAAGACTTGGACATCTTCCTTCCCTGCTCATCCACCGTAAAGCCGTGGGTGAGAACCGCCCTGTAGGGAGCACAAAGGTAGGAAGATACGGACTCCAAAAGGGATGCCTGAAACCATCCCCTGTGTTGGTCAGAACCCTCCAAGTATAGGTCCGCCTTTTCATAGCCCCTGTTTCTCAGCACGCTCGCATGAGAAGAGCCAGAATCAAACCACACATCCAGTATGTCCTCTTCCTTCTTAAACTCCTCCGAACCACACTTGGGACACCTATAACCCTCCGGCAGGAGCTCTTTCTCTGACAGCTCAAACCAAAGGTCCGCACCTTTGGGAGAACCCTCAAAGAGCTTGGCTACATGTTCAAAGACATCTGCGTCGGAGACCACATGACCGCAGTTTTTACAGTAAAAGACCGTTATGGGCACTCCCCAGTATCTCTGCCTTGATATGCACCAGTCGGGTCTGTTTTCAAGCATGGACCTTATACGATTCTCTCCGTAAGGAGGAATCCACTTAACCTTTGAAACCTCCTCCAGTGCCCTTTCCCTCAGAGTTTTACCCTCAAAGGGTATGTCCATGCTTATAAACCACTGATGGGTAGCCCTGAAGATAATGGGGTTTTTGCACCTCCAACAGTGGGGGTAGGAGTGTCTTATCCTGCCCTCGTAAAGGAGTAGTCCCCTCTGCCTTAGGTCCTCCACAATCTTCGGGTTTGCCTCAAAGACCCTAAGACCCCTTAAAAACTCCTCCGCCTCATCCGTAAACCTTCCTTCATCATCCACGGGAGCAAAAGATTCCAAGCCATAACGCAGTCCCACCATATAGTCCTCCCTACCGTGTCCGGGAGCCATATGCACCAAGCCCGTTCCCGTGCCGAGCTCCACAAACTCCGAAGGGTAAACCTTCCCTACCCTGTTTCCGTAAGGAGTTCTGTATTCAAGACCTACAAGCTCCTGACCTTTAACTTCCTTTATTACTTCGCCCTTCAGCCCTATTTCTTCCTCCAAGGCTTTTAGTCTATTCTTTGCCAAGATATAAGTCTCATCCCCTACCTTGAGGTATGCATACTCACACTCGGGACAGACCATCACCCCCAAGTTGGCTGGGAGCGTCCATGGTGTGGTTGTCCATATAAGGAGATATGTGTTCGGAGAGTTTATCAGAGGAAACTTTACATATATGCTCGGGTCTTCCCTATCGTAGTATTCTACTTCCGCCTCCGCCTCCGCAGTCTTATCATAGATGCACCAATAGACGGGCTTTTTACTCCTTATCACTATACCCCTTTGGAATATCCTACCCAGTTCCCTGGCCTCTTGGGCTTGGTAGGAAGGGCTCATGGTGAGGTAGGGGTTCTCCCAATCTCCCAAGACACCCAACCTTATAAACTCTTCCTTTTGAATCTCCACAAACCTTTGAGCGTATTCTCTGCAGAGCCTTCTGAACTCCTTCTTGGGCAGGTCTTCCTTTCTAATCTTCTTTGCTTTAAGCTCCTTCTCTACCTGTTGCTCTATGGGAAGGCCGTGGCAGTCCCACCCCGGCACGTAGTCTATGTCGTAGCCTCTGAGAAGCATATACTTGTTTATCACATCCTTGAGTATTTTGTTTAAGGCGTGTCCTATGTGGATGTGTCCGTTGGCGTAAGGTGGTCCGTCGTGTAGGATAAAGAGGGGTCTTCCCTCTCTGTCCTGCTTTATCTTCTCATACAGACCTTCCCACTTTTTGAGGATTTGAGGTTCCCTCTCGGGGAGGTTTGCCTTCATAGGAAAGTCTGTTCTGGGTAGGTTAAGCGTGTCCTTATAGTCCTTCATAAGCTCTCTATTATATAACCACCTGTTTGGCAAATATTATGTTGGGTATTTTCTTGAGCTCTTCAAGGACGCTTTCGGGCACGTAGTCATCCAAGTTGAGTATGCCCAGAGCTATACCTCCTTTCTTCTCTCTGCCAAGCCTAAAGCCAGCTATGTTGACCCCCGCATTACCCAAAAGCGTTCCTATCCTTCCTATCACCCCCGGCACGTCCTTGTTCTCAAAGACCAGCATTATGCCTTCGGGCTCTACGTCAACCCTGTAGTTGTCTATTTGGAATATCCTCGGCAGATGTCCCTCAAGCACAGTCCCCGCTACCGTCTTCGTGGAGCCGTCGGATTTGACCACCACCTTTATGTAGTGCTTAAAGTCTTCGCTCTCTTCAGAGGTGAGCTCTTCCACCTTTATGCCCCTGTCCTTTGCCACATAGGATGCGTTTATGATGTTCACGGGAAAGTCTACCACCTCTTTGAGTATACCCATCAGAACCGCAGAGGCTATGGGGTGGAAGTGTTGGGCTATGTCTCCACGAACCTCTATATGAACTTCCCTTATGCCTTCCTCAGCCCACTGGACTATGAACTTACCCATCCTCTCCGCAAGGTCAAGGTGGGGTTGTATGAGGGTAAGGACAGAAAGGTCAGGGAAGGGAGCGTTGACTACGTATTCTACAGTTTGACCTTTGAGTGCCTTTATAACCTGCTGGGCTACTATAACCGCCACGTTGTCTTGGGATTCGTAGGTGTTAGCTCCTATGTGAGGAGAGAGGGATACGTTGGGAAACCTTTTGATTTTCTCTATAAATTCATAGGGAGGAGGCTCTTTGGAGAAGACGTCAAGACCCACGCCGGCAAGCTTTCCGCTTTCCAAAGCCCATATGAGGTCCTCATCCTTGACTATACCGCCCCTTGCGCAGTTTATGAGGACGGCTCCGTCCTTCATCAGCTCAAACTCCTTGCGCGTTATCATGTTCTTGGTTTCGTGGGTCAGGGGGGCATGGATGGTCAGAATGTCTATCTGCCTTAGCATCTCATGGAGGTTGTCCATAAGTTTTACGCCCAGTCTGTCCGCCTTCTCCCGGGGGATGTAAGGGTCATATGCCAAGACCTTCATACCGAAGGCTTTAGCCCTTATGGCTACCTGAGAGCCTATGTTTCCCAGCCCTATTATCCCCAAGGTCTTTCCGTAGAGCTCCGTTCCCATAAAGTGCTTTCTGTCCCACCTTCCCTCAAGCATAGAGTTATGAGCGATGTGGGCGTTCCTAACAACGTTGAGCATGTGGCAAAGCGTCAATTCGGTAGCACCTATGGTGTTGGCTCCAGGTGTGTTAACCACGAGGATACCTTTAAGGGATGCGGTCTCTATGTCCACATTATCCACACCGACACCAGCCCTGCCTATAACTTTTAGGTTCTTTCCCCTTTCTATCAGCTCTTTTGTAACAGGCGTCCTACTGCGCGTGATTATGCAATCATACCTTTCTACCACCTCAAGGAGCTCTTCGTAGGATATATCTGGCTCGTTGTCTACCTCAAGGTCTGGTTCTCTTTTCAGGAGCTCTATTCCCTTTTCGGATATGGGGTCGGTGATGAGGACCTTAAACATGCTTGCCTCCTCAACTAAAGGGATTTAGAAATCTAATATTATAACATAAAATCGGTTTATAGACTTATAAGCATGTCTTAATCATTGACTGAACGTTCAAATAAGTATATACATTAAACCATAAAACCTTATAGGAGGTGTAGCCATGAGACACACACTTTTAGCAGGACTTGCCCTTGCGGGACTATTGACAGTCCCTGTAGCTTTCAAGCCCGCCTTTGCCTATACACCACCGGAAAGGTTGGTGAAGATGGTAAAGGAGACGGTTGGTGTGGACCTTTCCGCCATCAAGACCACCGACAAGATTG
>FWWL01003889.1_pt1 | contig 26297 bp, 18 predicted proteins | sample 2228331 | NCBI WGS metagenome assembly FWWL01 (sample SAMEA103939775, study PRJEB20133) | metagenome
GATTTTGACCATAGGGCAAAGGTAAGGAAAGATGTGATGATGGAGCGCCGTAGTGCCGATGAGGTGTGGCCTTTGCTCATGTAACTGTAACTGCAATTGCGGAGGCGAGTGTCTGCCGTTGCGCCATTATTAAGACTCAAGAGCGGGACGGTCACATTCAGTGGCTGGGCAAAAGACGACAGGGCGCCTTTGGAGTGGGAAAGTTGTTGCAGCGCCGCGGAGTCGTTTTTTCCCAAAAAAATGGGGAAGAAAAAGGTGCGGTACGGGAAAGGGAGGCAGCAGGCGGTTATTTCGGGGCTGAATGGTTTGGCCGAAGCTAGCTACATTTGGCGCATGAATTACCGAGTGCATTTTGTGGATAAGCTGCAATCTTTTGAGCGCGCCGTGGAGCAGATGGCCGCGGGTTCGTGGCTGGGGTTTGACACTGAATTTGTGGGCGAGAAGACTTTTGTGCCGGTGCTCTGCTTGGTGCAGGTGGTTGTGGAGCATCATATTTATATTATTGACGCGCTTCGGGTACGGGACTTGGCGCCTTTTACAAAGTTGTTGGCGGCTCCGGAGATTTTGAAGATAACTCACGCCGGCGAGAACGAGTACCGGCTGATGAACACCCTCTATGATGTGGTGCCTGCTAATACTTTCGATACGCAGATAGCGGCGGGTTTTGTGGGGTATAACTATCCGGCGGCTTTTGCCAAGATCGTAGAACGCGAGTTAGGAGTTTCCTTGGCCAAAAGCCACACAGTAACGAACTGGGAAGCCCGGCCGCTGGACACTAAAGCGCTGAACTATGCCGTGGAGGATGTGAAGTACCTGCCTGCGTTGTATCATAAGCTACAGCATAAGCTGAAGCTGTTGCGCCGCGAAGCGTGGGTGAGCGAGGAAACGCAGAAATGGGAAAAGGCCGACTATTACCAGACAGACCCGTACAAGGAGGCGCTGGGCAATGAGTATATCTATCAGTTGGACTTCAAGGAGAAAGTCTTCTATTTGCGCCTGTATCGCTGGCGGCGGGAGAAGGCCATGCAGCTGAATGTGCCCAAGGAGACGGTTTTGCAAAATCGGCACATTAGCAGTGTGGTCAAGGCCATTAAAGGGGGGCAGAATGCTTTCAAAGCTAATCGGGTATTGCATCCTGGGGTGTGGCGGCCTCATCTCTCGGAGTGGGAGGCGCTCTGGGAGGCGCCGCCTACGGAAGAGGAGGTAGCGCTCATCAGCAGCCTGCCTACGCCTGCACCAGATGACCCGGAGCACGAGTGGGCGATGGAAATGCTCTATCATTTTGTGCGTCGGCAGTGCTTGGAGCACGAAATCAGCCCGGCCTTGCTGTTGCCGCGCGGCGACTTCAATCGGCTGAAGAGCGGCAACGGCTTTGACTCTGCTTTGTTGGAGGGTTGGCGGGCGACGCTGTTGGGTGAGCCGTTGGTGCGCTGGCTGCGCCAACAGGGCCACCTTCGCGTGGATTGGGAGGGCGACGCCTGCATCTTGCGCATGGAGTAGGTGTTCAGTGCTCGTGTTCTTCTTCGTCTTCGCCGTAGAGTTGGAGGGCGCGCCGCTCCAGTTCGCTCATGGAGAAGCGTTCGCGCAGGCGAAAGGCTAATTGTATTTGTCCTTCGCGGCCGAAGGTTTTGCGGAAATACACCAAGCCGAGGCCTTTGGCGTACCACTCCTCGCCGGAGCCTTCCAGTTCGGCAGCGCCTTCGGCCTGATGACCGACGGCCTCGCGCAGGGCAAAGCGCACGGTGGGGTATGTCTTGCCTTCGAAGTAGAAGTCTGGCCCAGGCCCTAAGTAGCGGCGATTGCGGATGAGATATATTTCTGCCGTTGTATCAGCAGGGGGGCGATACTTGAGGCTATAGAGAAAGACGCCCAGCGAGTCGCGCACGCGGAAAGGGAAGAGGTCGTCAGATTCGATGGTGGCTTCTACGGGGAGCAGGCGCTGGGCGGTGGTGTCGGGTTCGTAGAGCAACACCTGGCGGGCTACAGCGCCGGTCGGCTCTATTTTTTCCCGGACGATAAGGTTAATCTGGAAAAAGCGGTCATATTGGACGCCGGAGAAGAAGGTGCCGCTGTCGCGCACGAAGGTGCGGTAGTACCAGTAGCGCCATTCGGAAGTGTCGCCCATTTCAGCCTGATAGGCATAGACCTGTCCTTCGAGCAATGACTGGATGGGGAAATAGTAGTCTCGAATGTCGCGGCCTTCGTCGGAGCAGTTGGTCAGCCACAAGAGGAGCGCTGTTATGCGGAGCAGGGTGGTTAGGTTGTGCATGGAATAGACAAGAGGGTTGTTGTTCAGCGCTTGATGATTTTGTGGGTACTGGTGTGGGTTCCGGCGATGGTGCGCAGCCAATAGAGGCCGGCGGGGACAGCCGATAGGTCAAGGGTTTCGTAGAGGTGTTCTGTGCGGGGCAGGCGGCGCTCCCACCATAGGCGGCCGGTAGCGTCGAGTACTTGCAGGTGTACTTCGGTGGCGTCATGGCCTTGGGCTTGCACGTACGCGATGCCTGCTGTGGGGTTGGGCCATAGGTGTACGCTCCACGTTTTAGCCTCGGGGCGCGTGGGGCTGAAGACGGTGGCAGGCGCTGGTAGATGAATGTTATCCAAGTCAAAGATAAAGTCGCCGCTAGCCCAAACGCCTTCGAGGCGGAGCAGGACTGCCTGGCCGGCGTAGGGCGTCATGTCCACGCGGATTTGGCGCATGGCCGTACTGAGTATGTGATTGTTGGCATTGATGGTGTGCAGGGTTTGGAAAGTCTCGCCGCAGTCGGTGGATATCAGCCATTCGAAATAGGTGCCTGGACCTAATGGAGCCGGTACGTTGCCATTGGTGCCATATTCTGTAATGCGGTACTGGAAGGCCAAGGTATCGCCCGCTGCTACGGGGCCGTATCGGGGCAAGGTCAATTCGAAGAAGGGGTTAAATGAGAATAGGTTGACGCTCAGGACGTTGGAGGTATTTCCGTTGTCGGAGTTTACGTTGCCGTTGGTGCTCCAGTCCTTGGGTAAGTCGTTTTCGAAGCCCTCGCTCAGCGGGAGAGGTATAGGCAGGTAGCAGATGCGGTGCGCGGCGGAGTCATTGGCTGGTTGGGCATCGTTGTTCAGCGCTACCCAGGCCTTCAAATTGAAGTTAGCATCGCGGCTGTCAAAGGGTTGGGCAAAGGTGTACACAGCCACTTGATTAGGTGCTATGGGTAGGGCAGCGACATTTTCCGATACGACGGGTTTGTTGGGCAGTGCATATCCTGCCGAGTAGGCGGTTACGGGTTGTCGGCCCATGTTGGCCACTTCGATGAGGACGAAGTCGTCTGCTATGCCACAGGGGCCGGTGTTGTCTGCGGTGCGAATGTTCAGGATGGCGAGGTCTTTCTCTGAGGGCTCATATATGCGGATGGCGTCAATGCCAATACCTTCGCTGGTGGTGAGTTGGTCGGAGCGGAACACGAAGCGAACCCTTACGGTAGCCTCTCCAGCGGTGCCTGTCAACGGGTAGCGTGTGAGGCGCCAGCCTTCGCTGTTGCCCGTCCAGGCTTCCTCGGTGGCGTTGAAGGCTAAGATGCCGTTGTACCAGTTGATATCGTCGCCCAATTGCCCTGTCTTTTCCCAGGTGGTGCCGTCATCAGTGGACACTTCCAGCCAGGCGCCGTCGTAATCTGCTTCGGTGTCGTAATAGAGCAGGAACTCGATGACGGGGTCGTGCGTCAGTTCGGAGAAGTCGAAGCAGGGCGACAGCAGAAAAGTGTGCTCGTCGGGGCTGTATAAGCCATCTAAGCGGGTTACCCACGCTTTTTGGCCGCTGCCCGCTTGTTGGATGCGCGCACCTGCAGGAATGCCCCATTCCCAAGAGAAGGGTTGGTTATTGAGGGAGCCGGTAGTCCATCCGCCTTCCCATTCCTCAAAATCCTGGAAATAAGGCGGCTGCACGCGATTGAGGATACGCAGGCGGGCGGTGTCGTTGGAAGGGTCTTCGTCGCCCTTCATTTCCGTCCAAGCGGTAATAAGGTATTCGCCAGGTGCATAAAAATCGAAGGGTGTTTTGAAAATGAACACAGCTGCACTGTCCTTGCCCAAAATGTCAGTGTAGAGGCCATCTAATGGCTGAGATAGATTTACAAGGGCACCATTCACGCTGAAGTTAAGCGGTATGAGCGTCTGAGGTGCGCCGCCGTAATTGCGCAGCGAAACGGTAATAGTGCTGGTACCTAATTGGCAGTCTGTGGTGGGAGTCAATATAGCACTGATACCTACGTCGTTGGTTCTGTATGTGCGGAAGCGCAAGGGGCCAGTGAGGCGGCTGGTTGAGTCGTTGTCGCATGCTTGCACGACATAGCAATCGTAGAGGGTGTAAGGTTCTAAGTCAGAGAGCACAATCCGAGATTGGGATACGAACTTGACCTGGCCATCTACGTTGGGGTCAAAATTCGCCTTGCCGTAAATGACACGCCAGCCTATGGGCGGCTGTCCGCCCGATGCAGGTGTCCAGGCAATGCGTGCACGGGTGTCCCAGAGATTTTCCACGCGCAAATCGCGTGGACGCAGGCAGGTGTAACACTTCACCTTGGGTAAGAACAGCAGCAGCCCGGCTTTAGGATGGTTGGCCCAAAACACGACGTCTCCGTCGTTGTCATATAAGACAAACGATACCTCATCATCAAAGACACCCGCAGACCAGGACAGCACCAGCGGCACGTCTGCCGTTACGGTGAAGTAAACGGAGCTGTCTTTGCCATTGCCTACGCTCGAAGAAAGCGAAAAGCTCATGGTGTTGCCGCCATTATGCACAGTGAGCGCGCCACCGTTCCACCCATCACCAAAGCTATCGAACATATCCAAGCGATACTGGCATTGCTGGGCATTCACAGAAGTGCTCCAAGCCATAAGCCCGGCCAGACAAGAGAGGAGAAGCGTTTTTTTCATAACCGAGAGAGAGAGTTAGCGTTGTCCACGTACGGAAACGGCGGGTGTCATTTGACCGCTCTTATCGAGCAATGGGGTACAGAAAGCGCCTGACGATAGCAAGCCCATTCGCACTGCAAAAGTCTATCCACCCCCGAAATATCGGAGATGCTTTTGCAATGGGCAGTGGCCTGACGCCCTCTCCTGTGCATTTTGGGAAGGACTTTGAAAGGGTACACATTTTCCGGCGAGGGCTGTTTCTCAGACCACTCGCGCTGCGTCTACTGCCGCCTGCGCCGCCCTTGTCGAGGCCGTTTTTTGGGGAAAAACGGCTTCGGCGCTTCGGCTTGGCTTTTTGGCGCACCTGCACCGGCGGAGCTCCGGCTTGGGCTTGAGCATGTGCCCGTCTCGCCCTGGGGTCTTAATAACGGCGTATCGGCATCGGAGAGGCGCCGTGCTTGCAGGCGCGGAGGCGGTAGGCCGCTGTTTCGCCATTATTAAGGCCCGAAAGCGGGACGAAAACACGCACGGGGCCAAACAGGAGCCGCGCCCCAACTACTACGCCCACAGCAGCTGCTCCGAAGCCGGCAGCCGTTTTTTCACCTCAAAAAACGGAGGTGAGAAAGGCGATGACGGTAGAGAAGGTGGCCGCTTCTACTTTTCACGCGAGTGCATCGGTGAGATTTGTCTTCGAAATAGTAGGCACTGAGGGCGCTTTGGAAAATATCATTCATCATTCATCATTCATCACTTTTCACTTCAAAATGGGAGGCACCTGCCTAGTGTGCTATCCGGATACTCCTGCAAGCCCTGGATTGGGGCAGTGTTGTAGTCAGAAGAAATCCACATCCACCGAGTAAGGATAGGACATTAGGTAGTCAATGGCGCGCTGAATGGGGTAGCGCTCAAAGACGACGGTGTGGAGCATTTCGAAGATGGGTGAATGCAAGCGATACTGCCGGACGAGTTGGCGAGCTACGCGCAAGGTACGGACGCCCTCTGCCGGCTCGCTGATGCTGTTTCGGATTTCCTCTACCGTTTCGCCGCGAGCCAAGCGCATGCCGAATTGGTAATTGCGGCTGTGGGTGCTGGTGGCGGTAGTAACCAAGTCGCCAATGCCGGCCACCCCGACGAAGGCCTGGCTGGAGGCTCCTAGAGCTTTGCCTAGGTTAATCATCTCCACTAATCCTCGGGCGATGAGCAGGCCCTGGATATTGCGCCCCAGCCCGTAGCCCTCCAGTATTCCAGAGCCTAAGGCAATGATGTTCTTGAAGGCGCCGGCCAGTTCTGCACCGAGCAGGTCGTAGGAGCCAAAAACGCTGAATTTCTGGCACTTGAGCGCAATTTGCCCTGCCTGGATGACTTCGCGGAAGCGGCTGGCCACCACGGCAGCCGAGGGTTTACCATCCAAGATCTCGCGGGCTAAGTTTGGCCCGGCAATACAGCCTACGCGCACCACATCACTTTCTTCGAGGATAACCTCACTCATGGTGCGCACATGTGCGCGCGACAGGGCAATACCTGGAGCATCTAGTTCCTCCTCCCGAAAGGGAGGCAACAGATCGAAGCCTTTGGTACCGTGAATGAGGATATGATGTGGCTTCAGGTGAGGTCCAAAAGTTTGCATCATTTGGCGAAAACTGACCGAGGGAACGATGGGAAAAATCAGGGTGCACTTGGTGGTCAGCTCTTCCACATTGTCAGTAGCCCGTACTCGGGCAGCAATGGGCATTCCTGCATTTTCATGTCTGTCGTTGATGTGGCGTACCTTTTCAGGTTTGCGGCTATACAGCAATACATCGCGATTTTGGGCCAACAAGTTGGCCACGGCGGTGCCAAAAGAGCCGGCGCCAATGACGCCAACGGGAGAGAGGCCACTATCCATGAGTTCAGCAGTTGCCAAAAAGCATTAGTCTTGAGCGAGTTCGCCATTGGGCAAGATGACCTTGCGCCATAGCACAGTACCTTCGTTGCTAAGCAACGACACTTCCACGCGGCGTTCGTTGCGCGGCCCACTAAAGCGCATAAGGGCAAAATTGTGCTGCGTAACCATAGTGCCTGGCACGCGGTTTTGGTTTGGCTCGCTCGCTGCCCTGGTGTTTACGCCCGAGGTCAACGGAGACGTAGTGAGGTCGTACACCCAATTGCCGCGCGCGTTGCGGTAGGCGCTGAGTTCCCCGTGATGTCGGTCGCCACTGAGGAAGATGACGCCTTTGATGTCTTCGCGCTCGATGAAGGCCAGCAAGCTATCGCGTTCGGCTGGGCATAGGTTGATGTAGGTCTCGTACACAGGCGCCGAGGTGAGGAACTGCCCGCCCATGGCCACCACTTTGTATGGCGCCAGACTGGCTGCCAATGCGCCGCGCAGCCAATCCATCTGCTCGCGGCCTAAGATGGTGCAAGGACAGCTTTTGCAGTTGTTAGGCGTTCGGAAATAGCGGTTATCGAGCAAGAAGAAATCCACGTCGGCGTATTGGAAGTGGGTCGTACAGCCCTTCTGGCCGGGCAAGCCGAAGGTTGGGTTCCCCCAGAAGGCCTCGAAGGCCTCGTGGGCGATGTCCTTGTTTATCCAAGTGCCATCGCTGTCGTTGGGGCCGTAGTCGTGGTCGTCCCAGATGGCATAGTGGTGCGTGGCGGCCAGCAGCGGCTGCAGCTCTGGTATCGAGCGGTCGTACGTGTAGCGGTGGAAGATGCCCGTGCGCGTGTACCAGTCAGCCTCGCGGAGATACACGTTGTCTCCCAACCAGATCATGAGGTCGGGCTTTTGGCGCGCGATGGCACTGAACATCTGGTAGTTGCTCCCATAGGGGCGGCCGGGGCGGTCGTAGCGCTCCTCGTTGATGTAGGCACAGCTACCCGCAGCTACGGTAAAGTCTGGCGGGTCAGTACGCCATCGCCACAGCACTTGTGTCTTGAACTCGGTAGGGTAGGGCAGCACCACTGCTTCTTTGTTGATGTACAAACGATAGGCATAGGAACGGCCCGGCTCTACCCGATCGGCTACGCACTTGGCAGTGTAGGCAGTGCGCTTGTGCGTCGTTACGGCATCGGTCAGGAAGCGCTCCTCGGGTTTTTCCTTGTCCCAGTATTCGAAGTAAACCACAGCCTCCTCTTTGGTCTGCACCCACAGCAGTGCTTCCTTCATGTCCACATAGCCCAACATAGGGCCAGACTGAAGGAGCGGATGCTGCGAAAAGAGAGGGGTAATGACAACTGCCCAAAGGGCAACAAAAGCGACCCACGCCGTGCGGCAAAACGTCTTAAAATACATAGCAAATGATGGAAAAATGCAACCGTGGGAAGGGTGGCCATCGCCGAATAGAGCACCACCCCTTCGATGGGCGAAGATAGGGCGACCTCGTTTGAGCCTGAGCATTAAATCCGCATGAAGCCGGCAGAGCTATCTTTGCCGCTCAGAGCGCTGTTTTCAAAAGCGCTGTTCTGTCTTTGTTGATGAGGACAAACCTTTTCAGACAACATACCTATGAATAAACTGCTCTTTTGCGCTACGCATGGCTTGCTAATGGCCGCAACCGCTTTGATGGCTCTGATAATGTTGGGAGCCGCCCCTCTGATAGCCCAAAATGACAAGAAGAAATGGGATGTTTCTGCCCCAGAAGGAATACCTACGCAAGAAATATCTTTCGCCGTAACGGAAGGCACCTGGATGAATGTGGACGTTAGCCCCGATGGTCAGTACATTGCCTTTGATCTTTTGGGCGACATCTACCTCATGCCCATCTCCGGCAGCGAGGCGCGCTGTTTGCGCGCTGGCATGGCCTGGGAGGTACAGCCGCGTTTTTCACCCGACGGTCGGCAAATCCTGTTTACCTCTGATGCCGGCGGCGGTGATAATATCTGGGTAATGAACACCGATGGCAACGGTGCGCGGCAGGTAACAAAGGAGACCTTCCGCCTCCTCAGTAACCCGGCTTGGATGCCCGATGGGCAATACTTCGTGGCGCGCAAGCACTTCACCAGTACGCGCTCACTGGGGGCTGGCGAAATGTGGATCTATCACCTCTCCGGCGGCGAGGGCGTCCAGCTGACCAAGCGCAAAAACGACCAGCAAGATGTCAACGAACCCTCCATCAGCCCCGATGGCCGCTATATCTACTTCAGCGAAGACCTCTATCCAGGCGGCTTTTTCCAGTACAATAAGGATCCTCATAAGCAGATTTTCGCCATACGGCGCTACGACCGCCAAACAGGTAAGGTAGAGACTGTTACCGGCGGTTCTGGCGGCGCTTGCCGCCCCCAGATCAGCCCCGACGGTCAATGGTTGGCTTTCGTGCGCCGTATGGATACCAAAAGCATCCTCTTCCTGCGCGACCTGAGCACGGGCCGCGAATTCCCTCTCTACGACCAATTGGATAAGGACCAACAAGAGGCCTGGACCATCTTTGGCGTCTATCCGGGCTTCGCCTGGATGCCCATTAGCCCGGGCAGCACGGCGCGCAGTATCGTCCTGTGGGCAGGGGGGAAAATTCGCCGCATAGACTTTGACCTCGAGCACTTGAACGACAGCAAGCGCACCAGCGCGCGCGAGATTCCCTTCCGTTGCACCGTCAGCACGCGCGTAGCTGAAACGCTGCGCTTCGAAAATCGCATCTTCGAGCCGCAGTTTACGGCCCGAGCCATCCGCCACGCCATCACCAGCCCCGACGGCCAGACGCTCGTCTTCAACGCTGCGGGCAAGCTGTACAAAAAGACTTTGCCCAACGGCACCCCCGAGCCATTGGTAAAGGCCAACTACGGCCGCTGCATTTTCGTTGGCGCGGAGGCCACCGACCCCGACATGCTCGAGTTCGAGCCTGATTTCTCGCCCGATGGGCAAAAGGTGCTCTTCGTTACGTGGAACGACATTTTGGGCGGTGCGCTCTGGCAAGTGCCCATCGCCGGAGGCCAGCCCGAGCAGATACCTATCCGCGGCGGCATCTTCCGTACTCCGCGCTATTCGCCTGATGGCAAGCGCGTGGTCTTTCGCTTCCAGAATGGAGACGACGAGCTGGGCATCGCCAAGGTAGAAAAGCCGGGCATCTACTACTTCCACCTCAACCGCCCAGACTCTCTGATTTTCATCACTGACGAAGGCGAAAACCCGCGCTTTAGCCCCGACGGTACCCGCATTTACGTGCAGACGGGAGGCTACCTCTTCGGCGCCTTGGACAAAAAACTGGTCTCCTTTGACCTCAACGGCCAAGACCGCCGCGAGCTGTTCAAGAGCAAGTACGTCAACCAGTGGGTGCCCTCTCCCGATGGCCGCTGGTTGGCCTTTGCCGAACTGCACAAGGCCTACGTATGTGCCTGGCCTCCTGCAGGTCAAACCATAGACCTGAGTGCCGACACAAAGGCCTTCCCTGTGAGCCTCATCTCCAACGACGCCGGCTATTACCTGCACTGGAGCGCCGATAGCCGCAAAGTGCACTACACGCTGGGCGATGAGTACTTCACCATTGACCTCGCTGAGCGCTTTACCTTCTTCCCCGGTGCACCAGACAGCCTGCCGCTCTTGCCCACTACGGGGCAAAAAATTGGGCTGGTGCTCCAGGCCGACCAGCCCAAGGGCCTTATGGTGCTGGAAAATGCTCGCATCATCACCATGGAAGGCGATAAGGTTATCGAAAACGGCACCATCGTCATCGAGGACAACCGCATCGCCTTCGTCGGCACTGGCGCAGAACTGCGGCGCAATGCTGCCCTGGCTGCCCGGCTTCGCACTCCCGGTGTGCGCCGCATCAACTGCAGCGGCAAGACCATCATCCCTGGCTTTGTGGACGTACATGCGCACTCGGGCAATTTCCGCTTCGGCCTAAACCCACAGAAACAATGGGAGTACTACGCCAACTTAGCCTACGGCGTAACCACCATGCACGACCCCTCGGTCAATTCTGAAATGGCCTTCTCCAACGCTGAAATGCTCCGTGTAGGCCGCATGGTCGGGCCGCGCCTCTTCAGCACGGGCACCATCCTCTACGGCGCTGATGGCGACTTTAAGGCGCCCATCAACAGCCTCGACGACGCGCGCAGCGCCTTGCGCCGCACCCGGGCTTGGGGAGCCTTCTCCGTCAAGAGCTACAACCAGCCGCGCCGCGACCAACGCCAACAGGTCATTGCTGCAGCCCGCGAACTGGGCATGCTGGTAGTACCCGAAGGCGGTTCCTTCTTCTTCCACAACCTCTCACAAGTCGTGGATGGCCACACGGGCGTAGAACACAATTTGCCTGTAGCACCTATTTATGACGACGTGCTGCAGCTGTGGCGCCACACCCAAGCCCACAATACCCCCACGCTCATCGTATGTTATGGCGCCGTCAGCGGCGAGTACTACTTCTATCAAAAAGAGGACATCTGGAAAAAGGAGCGCCTGCTGCGCTTTACACCGCGCCACATCCTCAACGAGCGCGCCCGCCATCGCACCATGATCCCGGAGGAGGAATACGAAAACGGCCACATCTTAGTAAGCCGCCAACTCAAGAAAATGCTCGATGCGGGCATCCGCATCAACCTCGGCTCACACGGACAGCTCCAGGGCCTAGGCGCTCACTGGGAACTGTGGATGTTGGCTCAGGGCGGCATGACGCCTATGGAGGCCCTCCGATGCGCCACCCTCAACGGCGCCCGCTACATCGGTATGGTGCGCGAGATCGGCTCCTTGGCGCCAGGTAAACTTGCCGACTTGGTGGTGCTGGACAAAAACCCGCTGGAGAACATCCGAAACACTGAGCACATCCGCTACGTCATGCTCAACGGCCGCCTCTACGACGCCAACACACTCGACGAGATAGCCCCCCAACCACGCAAACGCGAGCCTTTTTGGTTCGAACTGCCCGGCAGTGACCTCAACGGAGCAGGCATCCAACACACCTGCCACGAGGCCAAATGTGTGTGTGGGCATTGACAGTTAAAGGCAACGCTTCCATTATGGCATGATCTCCTTTGCCAGGCGGGCGTGCTTTCGGCTCCGTCCGTCATAATGCAAACCAGCAGATATGAGAGGCAGACCTACACCACCTATTACGCCCATGCCCATCGCTGCAGTAACGTACCCCTCAATGGGAATCCAAGATCGGTCATCTCTTACCTCCCTTATCCCTATCATTACTATGACCGCGCCTAAAACTACAGACGCCGCTCCCAATGCGTAAAGATTTTTGGCAGTCTCCTGATCTCGCGCAGCACGTAAGAGCTCGTGGTTTACTTCTGGAACGTCAAAGGCATAATCAGAAAGAAGGATTCTATAGGACAGAAAGAAATCCTCCTTTGCCAAGATTTCTTTCTTCCGGGCTTCCGTCAGCGTTTGCTGGGCAAAAGCCGAGGAAAAAACACAAGTGAAGAAGAACAATAGAAGATAAATTATCGTACGCATAGTTAAGGTTTTAGATAGTGTCGGTATAATAAACTGGTGCCCTAAACAATTACAAAAAAGAGGTTGTGCTGAGTAGGTATCTTTAGCACCTCATCTATTGTCTCAGCTGACGCACCCGCTCCAAACACTCGTACATTAGTTCCTTCTCTCTTTTACCTTCCCTGATAAAGCGCTCGCCTCTTTCGAAGGAGGAACCTCCTATCAGTGCAAACCCTAAAAGAGAAGTGCCTTTTACATCATAGTCTAAGGCTAAAATGTCAGAGAGAGTTGAGATAATGTAAATACCGCCATAAGCGATACCTGCAACTATCAACCACCTCCCGGCCCTGAGCCTGTCTTTAGAGCGGTCTCGATGTTTTAATGCTCTATAGAGCGCATCATTCAGCTCAGGATTACTAAAGTCATAGTCTGACACAAATATCCCGTGGGCTTGATAAAAATCCCGGTTAGCCAGAATGAGCCTCTTCTGGCCGACAGTCAAGTCTTCTTGGCCAAAAACATTTGCGCCGAGTACAGTGGCCCATAGTAACAACAAACAGGAAAGCGTACGCATAAGCCATGAGTGATTTAGGTGAAAAAACCAGCATTCTGTCGCATAGTATCTGGCCCATAATTACCTTTGAGGCCAGCATCGTTACGGCTCATTCGGGCTATTCTACCATTTTAAAACGATAATTTCTTATGATTCAAAACCTTCAAAAGTTCTCGTTTTGCTGCTCAGGTATTTGCGCGGTGGTCTTCGCTATCATCAGCATGGGCTGCAGCACCAAACAAAAGACGGGGCAACAGCTCCCGACAGGGGATAATGCCCGCACTTCACTGGATTGGCCCGGTATGTACGTGGGCGTACTCCCTTGCGCCGATTGCGAGGGCATCCTCACCGAAATTCAGCTGCGCGCCGACAACACCTACGACCTTGCCACCCAGTACTTAGGCAAGAGCAAGGAAATACATCGCAAGAAAGGCGCCATCAAATGGGATGCTTCGGGCAACTTCATTCGCTTGGTCGGAGCCGACAGCCCTTCGGGCGACCTGCGCTATCAAGTGCAGGAAAACGCCCTGCTACAATTAGACAAGGACGGCAAACGCATCGAGGGCGAGCAGGCAGACCTCTATCGCATCGCCAAGCACGATGCCGCCACCGACATCCGGGAAAAGTACTGGAAACTCATCGAGCTATATGGCCAGCCCATCGAGATGACCAAAGGCCACCAGCGCGAGCCGCACATCATCCTGAAGTTCAGCGGCAGGGTAATCGGTAGCACGGGCTGCAATCGGCTCATGGGCAGCTATACCACAGAAGATGGCAATCGCATTCGCTTTAGCCGAATGGCCTCCACGCTCATGGCTTGCTCCGACGTGCCACACGAAGAGCAATTCCTCCGGATGTTTGAGGGCGTGGACAACTACACCATGCAAAACGACACATTAGCCCTGTATAAGGGCCGTACAGCAGCCCACGCGCGCTTCGTCGCGGTCTATCTGCACTGAGCCAAGCCCAGTTGCAAGCACTGCCTTTTCCGCCTCCGTTTTTTTTGGGGAAAAAACGGCTGCCGGCTTCGGAGCGTTTGTCGTGGCCGTTGCTTGGGAGCGTGGCTCCTGTTTGGCCCCGTGCGCGTTTGCGTCTCGCTTTTGGGCCTTAATAGTAGCGCGACAGCGACCTGAGTAGCTCCGTTGTTGGCAGGCGCGAAGACGCTAACGCACCGCTACGTCATTAGCCGAGGCCAAGAGCGGGATGCGCGCCAAAGGCCCAGACCAAGGCGTCAGGGCTGCCTGCACGCCAGAAGGCAAAGCAAAGGCTGAGGCGCCGTTTTTTCTAAAAAAACGGCGCAGCTGTAGTGTCGGGGTGGTTCACCGTCGCCCCGACATTTTTGCTTGAGTGCGGCGACGCCAAGGTGCTGCTACGCCATTATTAGCGCCCAAGGGCGGGACGGGCACGCGCCTTGGCCCAAGCCAGCGCACCCCGGCTTGCTTGCACGCGTAGGGGCCGAGCAATGGCTTCAGGGCCGTTTTTCCCCAAAAAACAATTGTCGTCGTGGCGGCTCCGGTATGTTCGTGTCTGTGGGCGCGTTTACATGATGCGCGTGCCTGCCGGTATGACGGCGCCCTTTTTGACCACTACAATACCGTCGCGAATGCAGTAGGCATCGGTCTCCGTATCGGCCAAGTGGCTTCCGCCCTTGATGATGACGTTGTCGCCGATGCAACAGTCCTTGTCTAAGATAGCGTGCTCAATGTGGCAATTATTACCTACGCCAAGGGGGATGTCATCGGGATGGGCGGCGATTTCGGCGAGGGTCTGGTAGGTGTCGTTGCCCATGACGATGGCTTCCTTGATGACGGAATTTTCACCGATGCGCGAGCGCAGACCGATGACGGCCACGTCTATCATGCGGGCGTGGATGATGGAGCCTTCCGCTACGATGGAGCGATTGATCTGTGTGCCGCCGTAAAACTTGGCCGGTGGCAGCATGCGCCCGCGCGTGTAGATGGGCTTACGTTGGTCAAAGAGGTTGAAGGAGGGGATGTGTTCGGTGAGTTCCAGATTGGCCTCGAAGAAGGAGCGAATGGTGCCGATGTCAGTCCAGTAGCCATCGAAGGGGTAGGCTGCGACGCGGTATCCGCCCTCGATGGCTGCTGGGATGATTTCCTTGCCGAAGTCTGTAGCCTCCGGGTGGTCATCGAACAGCTTGGAGATGGCTTTGCGGTTGAAGATGTAGATGCCCATGGAGGCCATGTAGATGCGCCCGCGGCGCTGATATGCGGGGCTGACGTCGCTAACCCAGTCAGGGAGTTGTTCGGTTTTGGGTTTTTCGATGAAGCGCGAGATGTAGCCCTGGTTGTTGGCTTTCATGATGCCAAAGCCGACGGCATCGCGCGCATTGACGGGCAGGCATGCGATGGTTAGGTCGGCCTTTTTTTCGATATGCCACAGCGCCATTTCCTCGAAGTCCATCTGGTAGAGTTGGTCGCCAGAGAGGATGAGCATATAGTCGAAGTCGTGGCGTTCGTAGTGTTTTCGGCTTTGGCGTACGGCGTCGGCCGTACCTTGAAACCAGGAGAAATCGCCTGGGGTTTGTTCGGCGGCTAAGATGTCCACAAAGCCGTGGGTGAAATGGTCGAAGTTGTAGGCATTCTTGATATGGGCGTTGAGCGATGCGGAGTTGTACTGTGTGAGTACAAACATGCGTCGTACGCCAGAATTGATGCAATTAGATAGTGGGATATCAATGAGGCGATACTTGCCGGCGATGGGCACCGCTGGCTTGGCGCGTTTTTCGGTAAGCGGATATAGCCTTGAGCCGGCACCTCCGCCCAGAATGAGGCAAATCATCTTAATCATAGAGCAGGCGCGTTGTTGGGCGCTAATGTAAGCGCGCCGACATGAATAGCGCCGCTTGCTTGCAAAAAATGAAGCAGGGTGTTCAGCTTTCAAAATCTTTCAGCAGCATTTCGGCTACTTTCTCCAAAGTACCGTCTGCATCGTAGGCATTTTGGATACCGGCCTGATTAAGCGCTTGCAAGTTCTTGGGCGATACGTCGTCCATTTCATCGCTGGCTGTGCCCAGGTCGGGCATGATGCGCACATACTGCTCTGGGCGCTGAAGGGCTGAGTACAGCTTGCGCAGCTGATAGTCCACTGTTTCGGCTACGCCGGTCATCATGATGTCAATGATAGGCGCAACCCAAGGCAAGAGGCCCCAGTTTTGTGCCTTTCGGAAGAAATAGGGTCTCTTGATAACGCCTGTGCCGATAGAGAGGATGAAGAGTTCGTCCATTTCGAGCAGTCGAGGGCGTCCGTCGTTGCCCTTGGGGCCAAAAATCTTAAGGGCCTCTACGACGGCGCACATAGTGGGGTTGTTGGCAAATAGGCCGCCATCAATACCGGAGGTTTCTAGCCCGCCCAAGGAGACTACGTGATGCGGCGGAAAATAGGTGGGCGCGGCCGAGGTAGAGCGCGCCACGTCGCGCAGCAGATAGTCGTACATGGCGCCTTTTTCCTTGGCGTCGTGAGAAGTAAAGAAGATGGCCCGGCGCTTTTCGATGTCGTAGCTGGTGATGAGGCAAGGGCGGAGGAGTTGGCTGAGACGCGCATCGCCGAACTTTTCTGTCAGGATGTTTTCCAAGGGGTTGCTATCGTAGCGCGCCCAGCGGAAGGCAGCCACGCCAGTGCGTCCGGAGAGGGTTTTGGAGAAAATCTGCCGCCCGTAGTCTCGATACAGACTGATGGCTTCGCGGGCGCTGTAGCGCGGGGAAGTGAGGTCTTGTGGGTCAGGGCAGAGGATGGCACAGGCCAAAATGCCGCCAGTGGAGGTGCCTGCTATCAAGTCGAAAAATTGCGCCAGCCGCAGCGGCCTTTCGGGTGGTTGCCCGTGTTTTGAGGCCCATTTTTCATTGAGCTTTTGTTCCAAAGCCGCCAGAATGTGAGCACTTAGGAGGCCGCGAATGCCGCCGCCGTCTAAGCTGAGAATGCGATACAAGCGTTTTTTTGACATAATAGAGACTAACTTGTTTGGATGCTGCGCAAAGAACGCAAAGTATGACTTGTCTTTAGCCGAGTCTTAAGCGAGGGCGCCCATTTCAAATAGGGATGATGGGGAGCAGACTCAGAATTAACATTTACTTAAATTCGCCGTTAAATAGCGTCTTTTTGAGCCAATCCTACTTTTGCATCATGAAAACCGAGAAGGATGTACAGGCTGCGCCCAAAATTCTGCTGGTGGATGACGAGCCGGACATTTTGGAGTTTGTGCGCTACAACCTTGCTAAGGAGGGCTACGAAGTCATTACCGCTCCTGATGGAAAGACTGCCCTAGAAGTGGCCGAACGAGAAAAGCCTGACCTCATCGTGCTAGACATTATGATGCCTGAGTTGGACGGAGTGGAGACCTGCCGGCAGCTGCGCAAGAACAAAGCTTTTGCCAAAACGCCCGTTGCCTTTCTGACAGCGCGCGATGAGGATTTCTCCCAAATTACTGCTCTGGATGTGGGAGGCGATGATTACATTACCAAACCTATCAAGCCCCGTGTGCTTGTCAGCCGCATCAATGCCCTGCTAAGGCGCGCATCTTATCAAAATGAAGAGCAGGATGTTATTGAAGCAAATGATTTGGTCATAGATCGCCTGAGGGTGTTGGTCTTTCGCAATGGCACTCCTATAGAGTTGCCCAAAAAAGAGTTTGAAATCCTGTGGATGTTGGCCTCTCGACCCGGCCGTGTCTTTACTCGGGAAGAGATTTTTGATAAGATTTGGGGCAGCGATGTCATTGTGGGCCATCGAACGATAGACGTACATATTAGAAAGCTACGGGAACGCATTGGTGAGCACTATATCAAAACCATGAAAGGCATTGGGTACAAATTTGAATTTTAAAGATCGCCCACCTAAGAGGGCTTATCGCGGTTTTTTCAGCGCTAAGGATTTTATGACGTCTCGTTTTAAGAATCAAAGTCCACAGCAGTTGGCGTTGATTACCGCTTCAGCAGCCAGTATTATTGTTGCTATAGTACTGGCCGTCTTGGGCTATTTTAACCCTCGCGTGCATCTACCGCCATGGGAGTTGGCCCTGGTTTCTTTGGCGGTGTTTGCAACGGGGTTTACCATCAACTATCTCTTTGTAAAGCATTATATCTACCGTAGAGTAAAGCTGATTTATAAGATCATCCATCGGCACAAAGGCGCTGGAGACAGAAGCAGTCAGAAAAGCACCCAACCCGATCTGCTCGATAATGTGGAGCAGGAGGTGCACGAATGGGCGGAAGCGCAGGCGCGCGAGATGGAGGAGATGCAGAAGCTGGCCGCTTATCGCCGCCGCTTTATTGGCGATGTTTCCCACGAATTGAAAACGCCTATCTTCAATATTCAGGGCTTTATCCATACTTTGATTGATGGTGCTCTCAATGACCCTAAGGTAGCAATGACCTACCTGGAGCGCGCTGCGAAAAACGTGGAACGCTTGGAGGCCATCGTGCAGGACTTAGAGACTATTGACAAACTGGAGTCGGGCCAGATGCTGCTCGATCTGCGCGAGTTTGATATTCGCAACCTGACCGATGAGGTATTTGCCGATATGGAAATGAAAGCGCGCGAGCGCAACATACGCCTCACCTACAAGGACGGTGCATCCCAGCATTTTCGTGTGCGCGCAGATAAGGAGGCCATCCGCCAGGTACTCATCAACCTGGTGGACAACTCTATCAAGTACGGCCGAGAAGGTGGCGTTACCAAGGTCAGCTTTTACGACATGGATACGCACATCCTCTTGGAGGTCAGCGACAATGGCATCGGCATTGAGAGTAAGGATTTGCCGCACCTGTTCGACCGCTTTTTCCGCGTGGATAAAAGCCGCTCGCGCGAGGCCGGTGGTACGGGGCTGGGCCTTTCCATCGTCAAGCACATTATAGAAGCGCACAAGCAGACCATACACGTGCGGAGCAACCCGGGGCGAGGCACTACCTTTGGCTTCACGCTGGAGAAGGCCTAAGCCCGGCGCTCCTATTGCATGAACATAGCCCTGCTTGTTGGTACTCGCCCTAATTTTATCAAGGCCGCGCCTTTATGGCGGGCCTTTAGCCAAGCCTCTCACGTGCGTACTTGGCTCGTTCACTCTGGGCAACACCGGCATGCTCAGATGAGTGATGTTTTCTTCCAGGAATTAGGGCTGCCCAAGCCCATACGCTGCGACGACTTTCCCGGTGAGGCTCCGTACTCTTCAGATAACCATGCGACCATAGTAGCCCACCTGACGTATTTGCTTCGACACCTCAGACCCAATTGGGTTGTCGTTATTGGCGACGTCAGGACTACCCTTGCTGGCGCTGTTGCCGCCCATCGGTTGGGCATTCCGTTGGCCCACGTAGAAGCGGGGCTGCGCTGCGGAGACTTTCGCATGGCGGAAGAGCGAAACCGTATACTGACCGATCACTTTGCCCAATTGCTCTTTGTAACCGAACCTTCGGGGGTGGCCAACTTACTGCGCGAAGGCATTTCAGAAGAGCGTATTCACTTGGTCGGCAATGTGCTCATTGATGCCTTGCTCCACATGCTGCCCGAGGCTGAGCGAAAGTCCTGGTTAGAGATAGCGCTCCACAATGCTTATCCGGGTCAGCCCTCTCTCTCCGCCAACGCTTGCGCGTTGGGGTATGTGCTGTGTACACTCCATCGGGCGGAGAACGTGGACGTTCGCGCTCACCTGCACGCGCTGATGGATGCTGTGCAATATGTCAGCATGCGGCTACCTGTCCTTTTTGTTGTGCACCCGCGGACGGAGCGGCGTCTGAGAGATTGCGGCCTTTGGCCAACGCTAGTACAAAGACCGCACCTGTTTTTGGTGCGTCCTGTGGGGTATTCCGACATGGTTTGTCTTCAGAAAAATGCTCGTGTCGTGATGACAGACTCCGGTGGTATTCAGGAGGAAACCTCAGTGCTTGGCGTACCCTGCCTGACGCTTCGCCCCAGTACAGAGCGCCCTATTACTCTTCAGCAGGGCACCAGCGTCTTAGTGGGCAGCCCATGTCCGCAGGTCGTCAGGGCTTGGGTCAATCATTTTCTTCACACTCCAAAGTCTGCACCACCTAGCATACCTCTTTGGGATGGCCGTGCTGCCGAGCGCATTGCCCAAGTGTTGTTGAGGATGGAGAATTCCTGTCCGATACCGGGCAATAGCGTGCATTCTTGCGCGCCACTTTGAAAAGGTGTTAGAAATTTGAGTTTTCAGAGAAAATGGTACTATGACAATCAGAGAACTACCCTGTCTCCTCTTCTCTTCTGTCCTTGCTCCCCTGTGCTGTTCAGTAGCGTTGGCACAAGCACCAGGGCCAGCGGTTTTGCTGGAAGAAGATTTCAATACATGTGCCCTGCCCGCAGGCTGGAATGTGCGCATGCAAGGCGATAGTGCAGCAGCCACCTGGTACGTTGGGCTAGCTCAGATACCCGATGCACTAAACCAAAGCATAGATGGCTCATGCTTCCTTTTCATAGATGGCAGTGCCGGCGGCCAGGCGGCTCCGGCATACGTGTTGGAGTTTGTGTCGCCGCCATTCAATCGCGGAGATTTCACGACATTAGACTGTCAAATGGACGTGCACTTCAAATTCGGCGACCAAGATGTACTCGAGGTACTAGCCACAGACGGACAACACGAGCGGGTATTGGCGCGCTACGACAATTTCCGGACGAACTACGACCCCTTAGGTAGTAGCGATTTTTTTCGCTTTAGGGCGGATCTGGCTTTTCTCCCCTGGGTGGGGCCATTGCGTCTTGTGCTGCGCTACACCAGCCCTGCGGGTAGCAAAGGCCGCTATGCCGGGGTGGATAACATCCGTGTTGTCGGGAGCGGTAGCGGCACTTTTGTGCTAAAAGAGGATTTTGACGGCTGCCAATTGCCTCCTGGCTGGTCGGGCGAAGTGCTCTCTGGGTTGGCGGGGTGGTCTTTTGGCTTCGTGCCGCTGGGTTCGTCGGCCTTTTATGAGGGCAGCTCCATGAACGGTACGTGTTTTGCCTTCTTTGACGATAACGCGCAAGGCAATGCCGCTCCGCCCACCCATATTCGCCTATACTCGCCGTGGTTTACCGGAGTGGCTTTTATGGAATATGAGCTGACTTTTGAGGCTATCATGCGCTATTCGGGCGCTGAGGCTTTAGCCGTTTACTTAGAAAATGACCAGGGCCAGCAGGTAACGCTATTTGCTCCTGAAGGCAAGGTGGCAGGCCCGTTCTTCCCGAATTACGAGCGTTTTGCCTTCTCGCTTTCCGAATACAGGGCGGCACAGTGGCGCCTCATCTTTGAGTATAAGGATGGCGGTACGCATGGCTACTGGGCAGGACTCGACAATGTCAAGGTCGTAGGTCGCGGTGCTGCAGTAGATTTTTGCGAGCAGGCCCTGACACTCACCACAGGAGCGCCCTGCACGGCTGTGGACAATACCCATGCTCTTTTTAACGGTCCTTCAGGTGGTTGTTCGGTGCCCAGCGAAGGCAGCGTCTGGTTGCGCTGGTTGGCCGATTTTGACGGGCCAGCGGAACTGTCGGTGCAGGGCGATTTCAACGATGCGGTGAGCATCTTCACGGGCGATTGTACATCGCTCTCCTGGGTGCTCTGCGCCAATCGCGACGAACATGGCTTTACAGGAGAGACGGTGTATTTCCAGGCCCAGAAGGGCAAGGAGCACTATATCAGGATATCAGGAGTTTCTGGCGGGTTTGGTCGTTCGCGCGGGCAAGCATGTGTGCGCATCATGCTGGCAAGCCAGATGCCGGCTCCGCCGCCCAATGATGTCTGTGCAAAAGCGCATGTATTGGCACCCGATGCTCCCTGCCCAGAGGGTACCAACAGGTACGCGAGTACCAGCTCATGGCAACCCTCACACAACCGCCTGGCACGTGCCGATGTGTGGTACGCTTTTCACGCTCCGGCGTTGGCCCCTGGGGAAGTGCTCGTACTGGATGCTCAAGCTAATTTCGCGCATATTCTCACCGTGTACAGTGGTACCTGCCAGGCGCTAACGGAGGTGGCCACGCATCACCAGGGAAGCCCCCTGCATTTGCCGCCTTTGGTGCCAGGGCAACTATACTACGCCCAGGTAGCTGGCGTATTTGCCACCGTAGAGGGCGACTTATGCCCTACAATGCGTATCGAACAGAGGGCTCCTTCACCAAACCATGATTGTGCGACGGCGCTTCCAGTGGTATTGGGTGCGACGTGCGACGCCTCTGCGAATAACTTAGGTGCTACCTTTTCGGGGCTTCGTCCACCCTGCGCTCTTAAGGTGGTCAATGATATGTGGTTTCAGTTCAAGGCACCGGCATTTGGGGCAGTGCGAGTGAATACGGGCGCTGCCTTTGATCACGTGGTGGCGGTCTGGGAGGGCACGTGCGATGAGCTCAAGCCTATTTTCTGCTCCGATCGCACGCGATACTGCGACGGCAGCCTTCTGGTGCCGGCGCTAAACGCTGGCCAGACTTATTATCTACAAATTGCAGCGAGGGCCGGTGTTCCAGGTACCCATGTGGGCAACGTTTGCCTGACGCTCAGGAATGCTGCTTTGCCAGACGAGCCATTACCCTTGACCCTAGAGGTCAACCAGCTGTGCGTAGGCAAGGACAGTGTGCGTTTGCTAGTAAAACCAGATGGCGGGCGACCGCCCTACACCTTTTGGGCTGATACAGCAGGGCAAGTGCTGTCCAGCGGGCAGCCTTTTGGCGTCGTGGTGCGCGATGCTGCAGGATGCGAAACCTTCTTCACAGGTACTGCAAAGCCGTGTGAGGCAAATATTTGTACTGGACAACTCGACTTTGAACTGTTGGAGCCTTCTTGTTTTGGCCTCTCAGATGGCATCATCGCTGCGGGTGTAACTGCAGGCACAGGGCCTTTCTTTTTTGAGTGGTCAAATGGCGTTTTCACCGCTACAAATGCTCTCATTCCAGCAGGCACCTATACGCTAGTGGTATCGGAAACGACGGGTTGCACCTACACTGCGGAGGTAACATTGGAGCAACCCGAGGCTTTGGTGATTGTCGTTGACTCGCTCATCAACCCGCTGCAAGGGCAAAGCAACGGCGCAATATACGTCTCAGTGTCGGGCGGCACACCCCCGTGGTCGCTTCAGTGGACCGATAGTGCGGGTGTAGTGCTCGCCTATGGACCAATACTAGAAGGCCTTGCTGCAGGCACTTATACCCTTGCAGTAACGGATGAGCGCGGATGCAAGCAAACCCAGACATTAACCCTTACGGAGAGTGTGCGCGTAGCGGAAAGGCCCAGTGGGTCGAAGGTGTATCTTTATCCTAATCCTGCTCATGAACAGGCTTGGTTGGGCCTTGAACTGGATGCTCCATCTGCAGTGGAAGTGGTGCTCTCCGATGCATTGGGACGCCAATGGCTTCACCGGCAACTTCCAGCCCAGGAGCGTGAAGTTTGGATGAAATTAGACCTCCAGCCGTTGCCAAGCGGCGTATATGTGGTGTCTTTGCGCGCGCCTCATTGGGCCTCCAGTCGTCGCTTGGTTGTGGAGCGTTGAGCGTTGCAATGCTGGCCGACTAAGGATTTTCCGTCAGAGTGGAGTTTACCGCTCAGCATAATATGTATGGCATGACTTTTGGCTTGAATCTTCCAAATTTCCCTTCCAGCAAGTATTTTTTCAAAAAAACACCTTAATGCCGTCATCATCAGATTTTTACGCTCATCCGACTGCAGTTTTAGATGAAGGTTGCGAGATTGGCGAGGGTACGCGCATTTGGCATTTTTGCCATATCATGCCAGGGGCGCGCATTGGCCGAAACTGCATTTTAGGGCAGAATGTGTTTGTGGCGAACGGAGTTGTGCTGGGCGACAACGTCAAGGTGCAGAACAACGTGTCCATTTATGCGGGCGTAGAGTGCGAGGATGATGTTTTCTTGGGGCCTTCGATGGTATTCACCAACGTGCTCAATCCGCGTAGTGCGGTAGAGCGCAAGAGTGAGTATCGCCGCACGCGTGTGGGGCGGGGGGCGAGCATAGGTGCGAATGCTACCATCGTTTGTGGGCACGACATCGGAGCGTATGCCTTTGTAGGTGCAGGAGCGGTGGTTACAAAGGATGTGCTGCCCTATGCATTAGTGGTAGGCAACCCGGCGCGCCAGATAGGCTGGATGAGCGAGCACGGCGAACGACTTCATTTTGATGAGGACGGCATAGCCATTTGCCCTGGCAGTGGTCAGTACTACGAGCTTAGGGAAGGCATGGTTCGAAAAATCTCTCCTTAGTTTTCGTCTTTCTCAATCATCCTTGCTATGAAACGCTTTGCTCTCATTGGCGCCGCTGGTTACATCGCCCCTCGTCATATGCGCGCCATCCAAGACACGGGTAACACTTTGGTGGCGGCCCTTGACCCCAATGACTCCGTAGGCATCATTGACAGTTATTTCCCTGAGGCGGCTTTCTTCACAGAATTTGAACGCTTTGATCGCTACGTAAATAAACTGGCTCGCGCCGGCCGTCCAGTAGATTACGTGAGTGTGTGTTCACCCAATTACTTGCACGATGCACACATCCGCTTTGGGTTGCGCAATAATGCGGATGTCATCTGCGAAAAGCCTTTGGTGCTCAATCCTTGGAACGTAGAGGGCTTGCGCGAGATAGAACAGGAAACCGGCCGCCGAGTGTACACTATCTTGCAATTGCGCCTACACCCGGCCCTGCAAGCGCTGAAGCGGGAAGTAGCGGAGGCGCCGAAGGACAAGGTTTTCGATGTAGATCTGACGTACATTACTTCGCGAGGCAGGTGGTACTACGCCAGTTGGAAAGGTAACGTCGAGAAGTCGGGAGGGATCGCTACCAACATCGGCATACATTTCTTCGATATGCTTTACTGGATTTTTGGCGAAGTGCTTGAAAACCGCGTGTACTTGCATACCCATGACCGCGCGTGCGGCTTTCTGCGCTTAGAGAAGGCGCGTGTTAACTGGTTTTTGAGCATCAATTACGACGTGTTGGCCCAGGCGGTTTCGTCCAATGGCAAGCGCACCTTTCGCTCCATCACGGTAGAAGGGCGCGAGGTCGAGTTCAGTGAAGGCTTTACAGACTTACATACGCTGAGTTATCAGAAAATCCTCGAAGGCCAGGGCTTTACCTTAGACGATGCGGCCTATGCCGTAGAGATTGCCTACCAAATTCGCAAGGCCCAGCCCGTGGGCTTGAATGGAGAGTATTACCATCCTTTTGCCCGTTTGCCGCTTAGCCCGCATCCTTTTGAGCGGGAGTGAACTCGGAACGATTGTTGTTCTTACCGGCCAATAGCTTTACTTTCGCTGTGTTTTAAAAACCGACTCGTACCATGGGAAATAATCAACTCGATCTGAAACAGCTGCTCTTCAAGGGGCTTCGATACTGGTATCTGTTTGTTGTCTTTCTGGGCCTTACCATAACGGGTGCTTATCTTTATTTGAAGTATGCCTTGCCGGTATATAAGTCTGAGGCACTCATTCTAATAAAGGAGGATGAGAACGCCGGCCAACCGGGCGCAGAGCTCATTTTCGCTGAACTGGGCCTGGGCAAGAAGAACAAGATCTTAGAAAACGAAACATTAGTGCTCACCTCTACACCTATTATGCTGGAGGTCGTGAAGAAGTTGAATCTCAACTATCAGTACACTAGCATTGATGGGTGGAAGAAGAAGGTGCTGTACAAGGATAGCCCGGTGTACGTAGTTTCCTGGCATCCTGAAACGCCAGATACAGAGATCTACGGCATCCTCACCGATAACGGGCGAGGGGGGTATTCGCTGGAGTTAGAGGAGTACGGCCAAGTGTACGAAGGAGAGTTTGGCAAAGAGCTCAAACTACCCATGGGCACGTTGACCCTTTCGCGCAAACCAGGGCAGTACGCCGCTACAAAGATCGGCATCCTGATCCTATCCGAGTACGGTACAGCCAAGGGCTATGCAGAGTCCGTCAAAGTCGAGATCATGGGTGAGCAGTCGAGCACGCTGAAGGTCTCCATTAAAGACCATTCTGCAGAGCGGGCGCGCGACATCATCGCTGAGCTCTTGGATGCCTACAACGCGAATAGCATCGCCATACGGAACAAGGCCTACGAAAGCACCATCGAGATGGTTAACGAGCGCGTGCAGATGATTGCCCAGACACTTTCGGAGGCAGAGCGCAGCCTGGAGGCTTATCGGCGTTCTAACGAGGCCATCCAGTTGAGTGCCGAGGGTACTCAGTTACTGGCCGAGATGTCGTCGTACAACAAAGAGATCACTGCGGGCGAGGTGCAACTGCAGATTTTAAGTTACATAGAGGACTTCTTGGTAAAAAACCGAAACAACTTCGAGTTTGTCCCTACGAATGTGAGCATTACTAATCCAGGTCTTACGGCTCAGCTACAGCGCTTTAACCAGCTGCTCGACGAGCGCAAGAAAATGGAGCTCACTTATGGGCCGGCTAATCCAGAGCTTATCTTGGTGCAGAAGGAGATTCAAAATCTGCGCGAAACCATCATCGAGAACATTCGCGGTATTCGGCGGGACTTGGAGATTACGACTGGCGCCAGCAAAG